>OIXA01000078.1_pt1 | contig 118237 bp, 163 predicted proteins | sample 1587721 | NCBI WGS metagenome assembly OIXA01 (sample SAMEA3888900, study PRJEB22519) | human gut metagenome | biome: human gut; feature: human-associated habitat; material: faeces | place: Denmark | collected 2013 | reverse complement strand
ATGCAACCGCTTCTTTCTACTTTCGTCGCCATCACGCTTAGAGTTGTTCACTCTTGCGTTGTGGCGCGGTTGCCTTTAGGGGTTCCCAGCATTTCAATGGGTTTTATTTTTCGAACATATTCCTATGAACGTGACCTATTGCAACACGTATCGTGTGTTACATCTAAGCCAAGGTCAGTGCCAACATTGAGTTCATAGTCGGTCACTGCCGTCAAAAGCCACTCCCTTTCCAGCCCTTCCGGAATATCGAATTTTGTCTGCGGCATTGAATGGAACTGGACTTCCACATCTTCAAATTTCACCATCAACACCACGCCTTTCTAAGCGGAAATCTTACAGCGATGCGGTCGATGCCAGTTCTCGCAGAGCATCAACCTTCCACGCTGCCACGCTATCAGAACCAACTTCTTCCGCCAATGCAAGCAGTGTCTTTTTCTCGGCGTTTGTCTTCACAAGTTCGTTAAGCCGCGCCTGAAATTTTGCCTTTGTATTGATAGCAAGCAGCCCCTTAACCGCCTCGGCGTCCAGTTGAACCGGATCCAGCGGCGCACTTTCGTCAAGGCCAAAAAGCTCACGACGTTGCGCCTCATCGACAATCTGGATTCTTGCATGGCTGCCAAGACCATCCTCGCCAGTGAACATTTTATTGCCCACCTGAATCTGGGACTGAACCTCCTCAAAAGACAGCAGAGCAAAATTCTTTGCTTTGCGAGGAATCATAACAGAGCCAACGCCATCAATTCTCGAAAAATACAGCGGCCAATCGCAAAGATTATTCACGCGCACATTGTTTTTTGCCATTAAGAAATATCCACCTTAATATTAAATTTGCGCGGGGGTTATTTGCCCCGCGCATTGAATGAACGGCCGTTAAGCGGCCAAAGATTAGAGGGTCGGAACCGCGAAGTTAGTATCGGACAGGAGGCCAATCTGGTCTTCCATACCCTCAGCAACGCCAGCACCAATCTCGATGTCGAAGCGGGTAAGATGCTGACGAGTCACGATGTCCTCGCCGGTCATCGTGGTCATGCCGCCACGCTGGAAAATCTGAAGCGGGGACACATTTCCCTTCGGGATAAAGAACATAAGACCCTCCGGCATATACAGCTCGTAAGAACTCTTGTCCGCATTCAGCTTCGTCCAGTTGAGAGCGTTAGGTGTCTCAACAACAGCAGCGCCATTGTACATGGAGATGAGTCCGGTCTTGTTAATCTCATCAGTCAGAGCCTCAGAGCCAAAACGCGCAGTCTTGGCATCAACTGTCTGGAAGCCAGCAAAACCGTTGAGCTGCGACACGACAGAGTAGTCACCGCAGATAGCAACCTTGCCATAACGACGCATGACCTTCAGCATATCGTCAACAGCAGTCTTGGCAATACCGCTAGACTCAGCAAAGTGCTTCACGCCCTTGGCATTTTTCAGCGCGCTATACAGCTTGGCGATAACATAGTAAGTAGCCTTGTTCATCATATCGGTCTGCACCTGAGCCATACCCTCAGCAACAGAACCGTCAAAGTTGCCAGACTGAAGCTCACGATAGTCAACCGCAAAGCCACCAGAGATACACTGGGTGGCAATCGGGTACTCACGGTAGTTCAGAGCCGCGAACGGCACATCGCCGCTAGAAGCCTGGAAGCGGCTATCAACGCTCTCGTAGTTATAGGTCTTCATATACGGAGCCTCGTTGAAGCCGATGCGCTTAAACGAACCCATGAAGTCGAACAGACGAATACGCTCAAGCAGCTTCGGCTCGATAGCAAAGCGAATAATCGCGTTCATCTCAGAGACGGCCACGGGATCGTTAGCCATCGCACGAGAGCTAATTTCCTTAATCTCATTCACAGCCTTGTCAACGAGTTTTCCGTCAACAGAGGGAGCCTTGCCAGCGGCAAGAGCAGAGAAAACCTCAACGATAGGAGAGGTCTTTTTCACACGGTCAGTGGCAACGTCAGTCACGTTGTTCACAGTATTGATTTCAAAAACACTGTTCATAATCTTATCCCCCAATCAATTTTGTTCCGCTCAAGCGACGCGGATGACTGCGAGGACGCCAGCGCCACGATACGCAGTCAGGCCAATGATCTCAAAATAGATCTTGTAGCCATCAACAGAAGTAGCCTTTTCCAGCTTGCCGCCGACACCGAACACGAGCTTATCAGCAACGGCCAGATCGGAATACTCAGTCGCAATCTCAGGAGCCGCAAACTCAATCTCAAGGTTGGCAACCGAGGTCAGGTCATCAGCGCGGACATACTCATCCTTGAGCACGGCAACAGAATCCTCAAAGCTGTGTGCTTCGGGACGATCATTGATGTTGGAAACGATGCGGAAGCAACCCTTCGCATCCTCGGCGCTCGCCGGGAGTTTCGCAGTCTTAGCAACGCGGTCAAGAATAACGCCCATGCCGACAGCCATGTCAGCATCGGCCTTGCAATACGGGACGTTCTGCACGCCCTTGAAAGCGCCAATAGTCTTGTATTTCATAGTAAATTCCTCCAGTTTTAATTAAAAGACAGAAGCGTCTTCGGACTCGTCAGAGCCATTAGGATCTTCGACGATAGAAAAAACGTCGATCTGAGAATTGATTTCATTCACTTGCTGCTCACGAGACTTGCGAACCATCTCCGTGCAAATCTTGCCGATGATGCTGTTAATCTCGGTACTGGCCGGATCAGCCTGATAAGCCTCAATTTCGGCCTTAGCAATCTCACGCTGCTCAGTGGTATACGGCTCAAGAGCGGAGTTCAGCTCATTCAGTGCCTTCTCCTTCTCCATCGCCTCGATTTTCGCGTTGGCCTCAGCAAGACCAGCCTCCTGAGCCGCACGAGCTGCCTCAGCAGCAGAAAAGTCAGCGTGCAGACGCTCAATCTCCGCGTCCTTCTCTGCAATGTCGGCTCTCAGTTGGTCGATTTCAGCCTGCTTTCCCTGAACCTTGGCAATATACTCGTCCCACTTAGAGTTGGACTCGACAACAGCAGAATTGATGATCTCGGTCAGTTCATTCTTCATGTTCTCATCCATTTGTTCTCGTTCTCCCTCCTTGCTTGTTTGTTTACTATTTAGCTCCATAATGATTGCAGAATCATCAGCCGGTTTAATACCAAGGATTGCATATCCGCTGTAATCGTAAAACTGCGGCACACGACCTTTCTCTTTCCAACCATCGGAGTAAATAATGTGATTATCATTTTCTGGCTTACCAACAATTTCGACAGAACCCTTTACGACGGATTCCTTCATGCTCTTGCGAAGCCATTCAACGAATTTCGGATAACGCATTTCATCCAGCGTACCCTCTGCAATTAAAACGCGCCTCGTTTCGCCGTCAATTTCGATATCATCAATGTAAGAGCTGTCAAAGTGTCCGACCATCGTGGCGTCTTCAAAAAGAGGCAAATTATCTTTGATGTCAGTCAGGCCGTGCCCATACGGCGCGTCCCTATCCTCTGTCAGAAACTCTGCCACAATAGACATACCATTGATAGACTCCATGTTATCCTTGACGTATTCTTCATTCCACGAGATGCCATTATGCTGATAATGCGATGCATCCGGGTGAATCTCATGAAGCACAACTTTAATCGGTCTACGCCCACTAATCGTCTGCTGATTTGCGACCTCATAAATGGGCGTCATTCTTTCCAACACATCACGCAACATCCCTCACCCCCTCACTTAGCTTGATGGTGACGGGCTTGCATTCCCGTTGTTGGCTTGTGTAGACGCACTGCTCGGATTCGTAGCCGGTTCTCCATCAGAGCCGTCCACATCATGATCGGGCGCGTCTTTCCCCGTGACCGTAAACGATGTCTTATGAACCGGGTACTTGTTTTCAAAGTCTTCCGCCAGCTCAAAGTCCATAAGCGACAGATAATCGTCCGCGTTCATGCCGATGGACGCAATCCACGCTTGCAAGCTACCCTTGCCTCTCGAATACAGATCAGCGAGATTCTTTACCATCTTGTCACGGTTAATAAAAGTAACGGGCAAGACGCGGAACTCAATGTTGTACGTCTTGTCCTGAATAATATTGTAGTTAATGCACTTGTTCAGTTCCTCAACGATAGCCTCAATCCATGTGTACACATTCGTTGCGACGATTTCCATGTTCAGCGTCGCAGTCGCATAGTTACCACTTGAACTACCGTTCAGCGCCGCCGCAGAGAAACCAATGTCCTCATTCACGTCTTCTTTGATTGCATTCTCGTTTTCCTCATCCAGCAGAGAAATATCAACAGGAAGTCTGTCCATCTTTGTGCCGGATGCCAGCGAGAAGAACGAAACGCCAGTGCCGTTTGCACGTTGCGTAAGCGCCTGTTTTACCGTGTCGTGTTGCGCCTGCTGTTGCGCCTGCGTTAGAGCAGATGTGCCCTTATCCTTGCCTTCAGGGAACGTCTCATAGTAAATCTGATTGTTCACAGTGTCGAGCACGCGACGTTTGGTATCAACAAAATATTTAGCGTAATCTATATCATCAAGTGCCGCCACTGCAAACGGGACACCATACGGGTCGCTCTGCTCACTCTTGATTTTGGTTGCGATCGTCTTGCGCCAGTCAAGACGCACCCAACACGCACCATTAGTAAATTCGTGAGCAGTATACTTTTGATACGCATCACGAATCTGTTTCGGGAAGGCTTGCAGTTTCCGCTTACGATTGTCCTCGTCGGTTATTTCATCAAAATACCGGAGATCAAACGCTAACTCATAACAATTATTGCGGCGACCAACGATTCGCGTATATTCAATCGGTAAAGGAACTACCGTTGCATTTACACCAGTTGCATTGATTTCTGTGATGTTGCTCACATCAACATCGCTCAGCATAGAACTTTGCACGGGATTCGCAGTCTTTGTCTCCATGTACGCGACATACATACCGTCTTTCGCATCACGAAAAATCGCATCACGAATTACTTCTTTGTATCGCAACGAACGCAAAACGCTATTCATCTTATCCGCCTGCGCTTTATACCCGTTTCTTTTTGCACCATGCTTTTTCGGCCTCGCAACCACGACATAATCAAGTGAATGGAGGCTTGCTAGGCTGTCAATCGCCGTTGTGACCGTGCCATTTGAGTAGTACGCCCACTGCGACCATTGGCGAAGTTCCTTGATATTATGTTGTGGGTCTTTCGCCATGCGCAGAACATCGTCCGTAGAATACGGTGCTGATTTACGCCGGTTGTATCCAACCATCATCAGATAGGCGGAGCCGATTTCTGTATTCCAGTTGTTGCCGTCAGCCGGTAACTGAATGCTCTGCTGTTCACTTACGTCCTGCACAGCCTTTTCCGGTTCAGAGCCAAGGCCAAAAAGCCTTGCCCAAAAACTGTTTGCCAAAAGCATTTCACCCCCATTCTTTAGTTAACAAGTGTCAAAAATTCATAATCCGAGTTGTCTGCGAACAAATCCTTTTCCAACAACTCAGCAAAGTAATTACCATACGACAAGGACGTATATCTATCCTTGCACATACCAGAGCGTTCCTCTATTTTGATGGCATTTGTCTGCCCCATCAGCGTATACTCAAGCGCAATCATCTCATTGATAAGAGCGCTGGTTTCAAGATAAGGACGCTCATAAAAAAGCTGCGTATCCACATCCGCAGTCGCATATTCAGGCACATATCTCTGGATTTCTTCAATGCCCTCCTGCTGGTTAATAAGCAGCTCACACATCTTATTCTGCAATGTTGTTCTCATACAAACAGCAATTTCGCTGTTCATCTTCAAACTCGCCTTGATTGAGAAAAGCACCGGCCGCTGTCCGGCAATGACACAACGTGCAGCCAAGTCCTTGTCGTTCATGCACGTCCACGGCGGATACTCAACATTGCGCTCTTCATCATAAAGCACCTTGGCAAGAGAGTCGTATATACTTACCATTTGTTATCCCGTTGGCTTTTTATCCCACGGCTCTACCGGTTGACTTCCCGATAGATCAGCATACCTTTTTGCCATGACTCAAGATGAGTTTTAGGCAGCGCGAACTCGTGCAGACGTTATATTCCGACAAGTCGGGTTCAGTCTGTATGCGTTGCGTGTGACCACAGCGTTACCCATGGCCTTCCACTCGGATTGGCCTCTCAGCTTCCCCGCTTTCTTTCGCGCTTTGTCAACACACGTTTCCGTGTGAAGGGGCATAAGTATACCCGCATTTCTGGTATCAAGCACGCAGTAATCTGCATCAAAGTCCGTAAACAACTGTTTGATTCTGATTGCCTGCTTGCTCGTTTCAAACTCTGTCTGTGCTTCAAGATAAACGACTTGACGGCGATACCCTTGCTTGACAGCAACATGGTCGCCGCTTACGTCAGACGATTTATACTCTTTGCTCTCAGGCAAAAGCCTGATGCACGTAAAAATAGAGTTGTCGTTGCCACTACCGCCCTCTGGGGCAATATCGCACGAAACAACTCTGACCTCTCCCTCTTGCTTCGGGAGAATATATTTGTTTTTGACTCTGCTTGCTACATCCACATTCCGACGCGGATAAAACGGCCGTTTCAAGACGCGATTCTTATTCAGCATCTCATATGTGAAATACGCGTTCGTGTTCTCTGCAATCATGGAATTTTCATACTCGATTTGCCACGAAACCGCATCCAGCTTCTTCCGTTCTCTGATTAAGAAGTTTCGTGTTTTAATTGTGTGTTTTAAAGCAATCGAGTAATCCATGCCAACTACAATGGCATCATCATTGGTTATCATACTCTTTGTGAAGAGCTTGATTAACCCCCACATCCAGTGACTTCGATACCATGCAGAGCTGATATAGATTTCTTTTGGCTCTTCCACAAGCGAAGCGTAATCGCTGTGCTTCTGGATAAACGGGACTTGACGAATGACAAGAAACGGAGAGAGAACGCGGTCAATGACCTCTTTATCAATGACACGGAACTCTTCGTAAATATTGACCGTAGCACGACGGCCGCGAGCATTATCATTCGCTGTGACAACCGACACAGAAGACCCGTTTTTGAACGTGACTTCAATATCATTCTGGCTGTCTTTAATTACGTCTATCTCTTCTTGTAGCAATGGGGAATTTGGAAGGATCTCTTTTCTGATTTTTTCAGAAACGATTAGTTTGGCCTGTCCCTTTGTGCCAGATGCAACGACTACCTTTGTGCCAGGACGCAGAATAGCTTCTTTGCACGCCCATACTGCAATCAAAAATGACTTTGCCGCAGAGCGAGCAGCCACGATACAAATGCTCGGATAATAGTCCATCAACATCAAAATAATGTGCTGATAGAGATGCAACGTAATTCCAAAATAATATTCAACAAATCTGCCGGGATTCCGCCGCCAAAACGTCATCCACAGAAGCACTTTCTTTACATGGTTTGGGTCGCCAAGATAGCTGTTCTGCGAGAAATTTTCATGCAAATGTTTTTGGCGATCATCCATAAGTTTGTCATAATCGAGAGGTTTTTGCTTTGTCGCCACAAAATCACCCCTCAGTCTCAGACAAGTTGAACTCCTTATCCAGCTCCTTAGAGCCGGTCAGCAGATTCTTCAACGGACGCTTCATAAAGCGTTCAACATACTCTTTGAGGTAATCAAAATCTTTATAAAGTTTCTTGTCCTTATAAAATTCAGCAGGAGTAAATTGCTCAATGTCTCGATATAAGACGCCAAGCGGTTTCAGTTCCATTTCAGCCTCAACCTTGCGCTTGCGATCTTCAATCTCTGTAGTCGCAGCCTCAATCAACTGCTTGTACGAGTTTGCAAGAGCACCAACACCACCGGCGTCAGATCGCGTTGCTTTTTGCAGGTTCAACTTCATATAGCAGATCGTCACATAAAGCTCCTCTTGACGTTTATCTTCAGGCTCACCATATTTCGTGACCCAACTGTCATACTCGTCCTGCAAAGCCTGATACTCACCCTCTTTAAAGCCAGTACCAAAGCGCTTTACAGTATCAACAGGGATTTCAATATCTTCGTTCTGCTCTACCTCTTCTACGGTTTCAGCATTCTCGACGTCAGCTTCCCACTGACGCACAAGTGTGTCTGAATATGTTGTTGCACCACTCGCCGCACGCAAATTCAAGCGAGACACATACACACTGACTCGATTTCGCGGCTTACCCTCTGAGCGATTGCTGATTTTGCGCGACATCGCCCAAATGTCTTTGTCAAAGTACATATCTGTTATCTGGCAGATCCGTTCCGCCGCAGCATCCTCATCTCCATCATAAAACTTGACATATTGCTCATACAATTCCGCAATACAGTTTCTACAAATAGACAGATACCCGTTGTTCCCCTTATAAATAGGAGACTTTGACGCAGAAAAGTTTGTCTCTTGCTTCTTGTATTTGTGGCCGCAGCAAGTACACCGGTATACATCGTCGCTTTCCACAATCGGTTCAATCTCAACCGGCTTTGCACTCTTTACGACCTTCTTTTTCGCCGTCGTTGCCCTTTTCGGCCTTTTTGCAGGAGCTTTCAAATCCTTGTACGCCACGCCAACACCACCTTTCGTTTCGGAAAATACAAAAGACCCAGCCGATAACCGGCTGGATCAAACTCTCTTATTTCATGGCATTACGCCCAATCGTCCTCTTGGGGCATTACAATACCCCATTCTTCGTCCTTCATGACTGCATCTCCTTTCTCCGCATCATATCTTTGATGACCACGTCAATCTCTTGTGCCACTTTCACGAAATCGTCCTCGTCGTATCCCTTCGTGGTCATGGCCGCAGTTCCGATTCTCACGCCAGACGTCTGCATCGGGGAACGCGTCTCGTTCGGGATGCAATTCTTGTTTAGCGTAATACCATGCAGGTCAAGTTCGTCCTGAACCTCTTTACCGGTCAAGCCGGTATCAGTCAGATTAAGCAAAAACAGATGGTTATCAGTTCCACCAGTCACAACCTTATAGCCGAGCCGAATAAACTCATCACACATCGCCTTGCAGTTGCGAACCACACGATGAATATATTCTTTGTACTCATCAGTACACGCCTCTTCGGCGGCGACAGCCTTACCAGCAATGACGTGCTGAAGCGCGCCGCCCTGACAGCACGGGAATACAGCACTGTCCACTTTTTTTGCAAGCTCAGGACGGCAGAAAATCATGCCACCGCGCGTGCCGCGCAACGTCTTGTGCGTCGTGGTTGTGATGATATCGGCAAGGCCAAACGGAGACAGATGATCGCCAGCGACAATGAGTCCGGCGATATGCGCCATGTCAACCATGAAATACGGCTTATATTCGTCTGTCGAGTTCGCCTTGATAATATTGTAGATACGCTCGAAATCAATGATGCGACTATAAGCAGAGGCACCAGCAAGAACGAGAGCCGGATGATATTCTTTGATTTTACGGTCAATATCGTCGTAGTCGATAAGACCATTTGCATCCACGTTGTAAAACACGGTGTTAAACAACTTGCCACTGAAATTCACGCTAGAGCCGTGCGTGAGATGTCCGCCGTTATCAAGACTCATAGCAAGAATCGTGTCGCCCGGTTTTAGCACGCTAAAATAAGCGGCCATGTTGGCCTGAGATCCAGAGTGCGGTTGCACATTGACATGATAGTCAGTGTTAAATGCCTCACGCCACTTATCACAACAGTATTCTTCAAGTTCGTCAACGTACTGACATCCGCCATAGTAACGCCCCTTGTTTCCTGACGTTCTCGTGGACGGATAGCCCTCCGAATACTTGTTCGTCAAGCATGATCCGACGGCTCGCATGACATTTTCAGACACAAAATTCTCACTCGCAATCAGCTCACAAGTGATTTTCTGACGACGCTTTTCTTTCTCGATGATTTCGAATACTTTGGACTCCAACAAACAGTTCCCCTTTATATGATTTATTATTTCTATGGCGGAGAGTGAGGGATTCGAACCCACGTGGCGTTGCCGCCTAACGGTTTTCAAGACCGCCCCGTTATGACCACTTCGGTAACTCTCCACATTTGAGCCTTAATTAAAATTGACACTCTCCATGCCTAAAGGCAGGGGATTCTCGCTTCATTGATCTTTGCTTGCTTAACAAGTCTTATATGATCTCCACGAGCGTTAAGTTCGGACTCGTCCAGCCCTACTATGTGGTTACGCCAACAGGCGCAATCCTTCATTCAAAATATTTCTTGCGGCGTTCACGTCTCTATCGTGACGTGCGCCGCAGACAGGACAAACCCAGTTTCTCACGGACAAGTCTTTTGTTCCTACCCACTGCGTTCCGCAGCAGGAACAAAGTTGACTAGACGGATAAAAGCGGTCAATCGCAACGACCTTCTTTCCATACCAATCCGCTTTGTACTGCAACTGCCTACGAAACTCACCCCATCCTGCATCCGAAATAGATTTCGCTAAATGGTGATTCCGTACCATGTTTTTAGGTGCTAAATCTTCGATACAAATCACATCATTTTCTCGGATGATCTGAGTGGACAACTTTTGCATCGTGTCCTATCTCTGATTTGCTACGTGTTCGTGCGCTCTTGCGACTTTGATCCTAGCTTTGTTCCAACGATTACTCCCCTTTGTTTTTCGGGAGAGTTGTCGCTGTAATTTGGCTAGTTTCTTTTCTGACTGAGCAAGATACTTGTGGTTCAGATACTCAACACCATCCGACGTGACCGCAAATGACTTGATTCCCATATCCAACCCGATAGTCGCGCCGGTCTTTGGCAGCCGCTCCATTTCTACATCTGTGCAACAAATAGCTACGAAGTATTTTCCGCTAGGATTCTGACTGACCGTCGCAGAAAGAATCCGACCTTTTACTTGCTTTGAGACACGGCATTTGACTTTGCCTAGTTTCGGAAGCTGAACGGATTTATCAAAAACCTTAATGTTCCCGTTGCTACACTGGCTTCGATAGCTCTGCCGGTGATTGTGTTTGCTCTTAAACTTTGGGAAGCCCGGCTTCTCGCCGTTCTTTACTCTACGGAAAAAATTTCTATAGGCAGCATCCAAATCTCTAAGGGCGTTTTGTAATGCCCATTTATCGACTTCTTTTAACCATATCGTTTCTTCTTGTCTCTTCAAGCTGGTTAAATTCTTGTTCTGATCGAAGAAATTCAGAGATTTTCCAGTTGCCTTATACATTTCAATTCGTTCGGCGAGATAATGATTGAACACAAACCGAGCACAACCAAATGTGCGTTGAATTAAATCCTCTTGTTCTTTATTCGGATACAATCTGAATTTATAACTATATTCCATCATATCTCACCTCCTATGTTGTGGTGCCGGTGGCCGGACTCGAACCGGCACGCCTCGCGGCACTTGATTTTGAGTCAAGCACGTCTACCAATTCCATCACACCGGCAAATTCGGCGATTAGCAGCGCATTGAGCCTACGCAACTAACCGCCTCTCCATACGCGATTGAAAACAAGAGTCATCACTGTGCTCGTCTCAGCAATGAGCCTCCCAAAAAAGCAGCACGATTTCGCTACTTTTACACACGACCCAACATGATACGCTTGCTTTAGCAGATGCTTATTGGGTTGGCACAAACGGCCATTGGAGCTTCCAGACGGACTCGAACCCCCGACCTGCTGATTACAAATCAGCCGCTCTACCAACTGAGCTATAGAAGCGGATCCCTTCGTCTTTCCGAAGCGCCAATCGGGCTTTGTTAGGTGGCGTGCGCACGCGCCCGATACCCACATTTGCATAACGTGGCTTGAATCGAACAAGCATCTACCTCGTATTGTGAGGGCGTTTTACCATTAAACTACACGATGACGAAGCCGTTTTTAACTCCGACGAGAACGGCTAACTCGCCAAGCACTCACCTTCATCCTCATGGGAGCCGCACCCAGTGTGCTCGTAGTGCGCGGTATTGACTGCTACGTTGTGAGACACAACCTCACAGTATGGTGGGCTTTAAGGGACTCGAACCCATGCCCCGCTGATTATGAGTCAGCCGCTCTAACCATCTGAGCTAAAAGCCCTTGTGGCTGGGACGGCGGGATTCGAACCCACAATATCAGAGTCAAAGTCTGATGTGTTGCCATTACACCACATCCCAGTATCGCAAAATATATTATGCATTTCGGATAACTCGCATATTTAATATACCACGAGAATCACGACGTGTCAACAACTTTTTATGCATTTTGGATATTTCCAAACATATACTTCACGACAGCACAATGCCTTTCGGCGTCAAAAATTTCAAGCCCATAGCCTTTCTCATTCCGCGACGTTGAGCTTTCACCGGCAGTTCGCAAACTCCGGCGGGCATATTTTATTTACTTTTCAGATTCCGACTCAGGCTCTTTGCAATACATATGCTCGACCTTCTTGCCAGTCTTCACAGATTCCTTCAACAGATCGCCAGGCGTAAACGTGATGACCGGGTAATCGTCATACGGCATAGGCAGAAGCGTTTTCGGGTCAGTACCCATACGCCCCTTATGCATTTTCACATCAAATGCTCCAAAGCCCCTAATGACAACACGCTCTCTCTTGATGATGGCATCAGAAATAATCTCAAAAATATCGTCAATGACATATCGGCTTTGAGATTTTCGATAGCCAAGATCATAAAGTTTATTTACAATATCAATTTTCTTTATTTTAGTTCAACCTTTCAATTTAATTTGATTTGATACGTCGCATCCTTGCCCTCGCGTTCATTAAACACGAGCATCAACTGCCCCGGCGCGGAATACAGACGCTTATTGTTTGCGTATTCATCAACGCCGCAAAGACTAGGCACGATCATTGAGTCAATGCCAAGTTCCTCAAATTCTTCGATGTGATGTTTATCGGCAAGGAGTACATAGTCAATCCCGCTACCATACTTCTTCATAAACAGCGTATTGAGTTTGCGGCCAGCATCACGCACAGAATCAAGGTCGCCATGCGTCGCGCAAACCTTGTAGCCGCAGACGTCAAAGTATAGAAACTCATAATACTCCGCAGACGGAAATACAATGTCCATTCTATCTTTAAGGCGCTGCTGAAGCCACCACGGAATCAGCCGTTCCATGTTGTCAGCATGGATACTATCTTTCTTATCCTGTACCGTGCGGAGGTGATTACCATATGTCGCATGGACAACCGTCTCATCAACGCAATCAGCAAGACGAGAAATTGCCTGTGCCATAATCTCAGACACCTGCATGACCTGATCGCACACAAGTTCCTCGGACGCAACGCGGCAAGATGTATGAATTGCTCCATGAGCTGCGTCGCCAAGGAGCACAACGTGCAACCGTTTGCATTCGTGCAGGAGCAAACGATTCATTACCTTAGATACGAACTTTTCAACTCGCTCACGGCAAACATCTGTGTCATAGTGATTCCAAATGTTGTCCGCCACAAGACCGTAATGCCAATCAGCAAACACAACAATAGCTTCGTTATCACCATAATGAATAAATTCTTTCTGCTCGACAAGAGGTTGCAGTTCATTCAAACGATTCGCTGCATCCACAAGTCGGTCTTCAAGGTGCTCTTCCCTACCGAGCTTATCCACGAGCTTATTAAACTCACGGCGCTGGTCAAAGAGCTTCTTTGCCTCTTTGCGCATCTGACCGATTTTCACATCAATCTCATCAGCGTAATTGCCGCCATCTGCAACCTGCTCGCAGGCGTATTTCTTTTTGAAATACTGCATGACAGCGTAACCGGAATACGGAGTCGTGGACGCAGCCTTGCGCAGGCTGTCTCTGTGAATATTGAGGTCAAGCGCCTCAACGATGTCCTGCCAGTCGAGATCATCGGGCGATTCCTCGACCTTGATGGAAATCAGCCTCAGACCATACTCATAATCGGTTTCATTTTCATACTTTGCATATTTCGGGTTCACACACGCACCACCCATCAACGCCGCTTGGCGGTATGCGTCTCAATCACTCTCGACTGTCGATACGCTCTCAGCGCTCGCATAAGTCTAGGTTCTTCGACGCAATAATAGTGGCCGCGCTTCGAGTCTTGTTTCATCGTGCGCGGATACGTCTTGTGCGGGAACTGCTTCATCAGTGCCATCTTCTCATCCTTAGTGATAGGAACCAAAAATCAATCATCCTTTAACAACAAAAATAGGATGGAGAATTTCTTCCCCATCCTATATGACCATAAATTGACCAATCTAAAAAACCTAGTGTTTTCAACGGTTTCTGCAATTAGCCAAAATTCGAAATCTTGCGAAATCGCAAATTTTTGTGCATTTTTAACGAAAATTCACGCTGTTTTTGTTGATAACAGAGGGACTTTACGATACCTGCGACCGTAGATTTCAATGGTTCCGGCATCCGTTTGAACGATTCCTTGCAACGGTTCTCGCCGTTCTTCAAGCAAACTGACAAAATTATCATTCGGTATTGAGAACAACATGGAGAACAAGCTGCGCGAAATATCCTTGTTCGCCGGATCTTCAATCGCCAGCAACAGACGATACGCCGTGTTCGGATTCAGATGGATTGCCTTGATGTACTGCTGGCACTCGTCTTTGATTTCAGCCGTCATAATGGCTTTCATCTCATTATCCAACCCATCGTCCGTACTATTCCAGACCGCCTTAACTTGATCTCTCATGTTTCGCACAAGGCCAAGAATCCGATTGACTTGCGGATACCACACACTCTGCCGCGACTCATTCGGTTTTAGCAGGTCAGAGAACGGAATCGTCTCAGACTTGTAATTCGGATTTCTGTTGCCATTCAAACAATGCTGAAGGTAATCCATCGACGTATCATGAAACCGATAGTTCTTCTTCTCGCTATCGTAATACCCTTTCATTCGAGCAATCTTGCCAAAGAAATTCGGCTTGATTTGCCGTCCACGCTCATCGTGCTCACAATATTTCTTTTTCAGTTTTTTGATTTCTGCGACACTATCAACTGCAAATTCTTTCTTTGCCTTATCGATCTCAATTCCGGAAAGAATATCCAATTTTGCGATGTCACAGTACAGTTCCTCAACATCTTCAAAACTGCAACCGCCGTTAAGCAAGTCCCAAAGTTTCGTATTGAGTTCCTGCGATAGATTCACACGTTTCGTTGACCTATGTCGCAACCATAGGCAGTTTTACTCTTGCGCTTTCACGCAATGTCCAGACTATATCTTCATTCGTTCTGAATGCGCACCACTTCGATTTAAGGGATTCTCACCCACGCCTTTGCAATTGCGCCCTACTCCTGTTGGCATATACCGCCATGTATATACCCGTGGGATAGTCGTTGAACGTTCCCCTGTTCAGGGCTTCGCTGCTGATTGTCGATTTGCTTTATTTAATATTATTCACTTAAAAAATTGTCTCTTACCTTTATGGCACAATCAATATCACGAAACAAACCAAGATAATACGTTTTGCCATTCTTTTTAACAGCGACAGTATAGCCGTTCGGGTTATGTGAATAAACATATTTATGCCCCGTCCCGCTTACTCGTTTTTTATGAGTATCCTTCCTTACGAACTCAGCACCAGATTTTATACACTCATTAAATTCGTCTACCGCCGACTTAGCGTCTTCAAGATTGTCGTAGTTACCAATATTGTATTTTACGCCTTTTATCATCTTGCAAGCACGCCATGCACTAATGCCAGCGTCCCAAGAAACGCATTGTACTCCAGATGTATTAGACGAAGATAGCCCTCTATTAGAGGCATTTATCCCCTGCGCGACAATTCGTAAATTGGATTTTCTATTATCTGATGGGTTTCTATTGATATGGTCAACAACATTATCATATGAAAACGTTTCATTCATTCCCATCACATACCGATGTGCCAATATTGATTTACCATTAAATATAGCTTGAGCATAGCCTTGAGTATTTATAAACCATCTATATTTGCTAATTAAATCATAATCTTCGGAATCAATAAAGAACGTACCGCCACTAACCGTTATAACCTCCATATATTCTCCATGATTTATAAACCCATTTTTATAAAAGAGATTTGACTTTCTATAATCAAAACCCTTTTCGATTTTTACAATTGGGAACGACGTCTCAGAGACGCCCATGATAACTTTAGACAAAGACCTACGTGTTTTCCCTTTATTACCCTCTATGGCATCTCTATGACGAAACCAATTCCAATCGCATATTTTAGGAAAATCTTCTTCATCAAAAATGAACTTAGTACCATCCTTACAGACTCCAACCATATGCCCACCTTGATAATAATACTCGTTAATAGTATCACCTCCATTCATTACAGGATATACTAAAATTAGTGAATAACATTAAAATTTAGCGTTTAGGATTTGACCATGCGCCATCTCATATCTTTTTTCTGCTTTCGCGCCATACGTTTTGGCATATTTCATCCATACGCTTTGGCATATGAGCTTTACGACGTCCCAGCAATTCAATGCGTTAATTTGTACGCACATTCCTGTGCGCCGAGACTGTAGTTAATCTCGCCGATCTTGTTTACCGATGTCTTGATATCCAAATCAGCCTGCTCTTCTTTCGTGTAATGGCGCACGACCTTTTTGGCATCAACAAGACTCGTCGGCACAAGAAACTTATCATAATTCTTTTGTGCTGCACCAATTAGAATCGGATTGTCTGTTAACATAACCACATCGCTGTCAAACCTTTATACCCTCGGTTTCCCGATATTTTAGTACGGGAGTAGATCATCTCATTCACCTTCATAGGTGGGCTGGCGCTTCCAAGCTACGGAGTTTCACCGCAGTGTACCCGGTCTAAGCGTGCATTGCTGTTTAGCTTATTTCCGGTGATCGTTACACCTTACTTTCACTTTCGCAAAAGCCTTGGCACGGTAACATCATGCAATAACACATTAAATAAATTTGAAATTTAAACCTAGATATTGCTTCCCATTATTAGCAGCCGTGGAAATTCGTTGTCTTACATAATCCACGTTAACATCTAAGTTAAATGATTTAATCAAATAGTCAACACATTCACCAATGTAGCCGAAAGGAATAGACGTACCATTATCATTGTCTATCAAAACTACGGGTTTCGAACGCCCATTATGTGTTCCCTTACGAGACAATAATGTTTTCGCAACCTCTGGATGTTGTTGATAAAACTCATGTAACGTCGTATTCCCGTAGTTAGGATTATTCGCCCCTTTAATATCTCGCGTGCAAAAATGCCTTCCCTCGGAAATAGATTGACTGACATTACTTTTGTGATCCAGCCATTCTAAATTATCAAGATTGCAATTCGCCCTATTAGAATCAATGTGATTCACATCGCTATATTGATTTGGATTGTCTAAAAACGCTTCTGCGACAAGCCTATGCGCAAATTTGATTTTACCGACGCCATCCTTTGACAACTTATAAGTCGGATAGCCATCCCGATTAAACCTCTTTGTCATATACCGCCTACGGTAATGATGCTTAACATTATCGTTGCGCACAACGATTCTGTCAACGGAACGCAAATTGCCAAAGTTGCTTATTTCATAATACCCCTCATATCCCTTCACCGGCCTATATTCTTCCATTTGCCACCTCCTTTTAATGAAATCAATAATTTACTTCTGTGTTATGTTTAGATTTCTACCGTTAGCCTCGTTTGAGACACCCTCTATTTAGAGGTTCACCAACCTTTTTACATGAACATTCCTGCTCATGGCGGACTTTTGAGGTTAATCCGCACCTGACAAACGCATCAGTACGTTCTCTCCAATACTATTGATACACACAATATTATTTGTCGCGTTGATATACCGCGAAATTTCCGCGTTATCTTTATTTTTAGTTATCCATACATTCCCCACTGTCACATGAGGGCTACGACTACCAAGCAGAGTTTGTCCGAAGGCAAAACTCTTGTTGTACACATTGCCGACACCAATCTGACTCGTCCCATCAAATTGTCCGATTGCTGAATACAGCATCTCAATCGGATTGCCAAGCAACGTCGAGTAGTTGCCATGTACCAACAAATGCCCTCGCCGCAAGTTCTTTTTGAATGCACGCGAGACATCCTGCACAAACTCATGATACAGTTTTGTCCCAGAAAACTTATCAGTAAGCCCAAGCATCTGATACACAACATCATTTGTCGTTGTAGCAGACGAGATTTTCTCATCAGCTCCGCCATACTTGATATGAAATCTCAAGATGGTCGGGTCGCTTTGAATAAGACTCAGATAGTCAAGAGACGGTTGTACAAGCGCTGATACATCGTCCTGAGACATCTGCAAGGTGTTCAAGAGTTGATAGTGCGTCTGAACCATGTCGCCGTCAAAGAAATGCGTCGGTTTCTCGTATTTTACTACACCGAAGTCGCCGTCCTCATCAAGCAACTGCAACCATTTTTCAAGCGTACCAAATTTCAGGTATTTGATACTGCTCGGCGTCGTAACGATCTTAACATCACTAATATCATTGGCAAATGTCCGGCCATTGAGTTGACTGACATCCGTAATCCCGTGATCTGCAAAGAATTGCTGAAGGTTACAGTTAAAGCACGCCGACTTGAAGAAACGGTTTCGCAAAAGAACCATGCCCTTGTCCTCGTACTCTCCAAGTAAGCTCTTATCAATAAGAGACTGACCGTCCCAAATGCTGTTGCTTACCTTAACTTCCTCCGGCGCAGATGTGAGCCAACCATCGCTGTCCGCCTTGACAGCAATAACCTTGTCTTTGAATACGCTATTATAATCGTCAATGACTAAGAAATTCTCAGGCCGGATGCTAATCAGCCCGATAATGCTGCTCAACGACAGCGCAATATACGCTTCGAGAGCTGCCAAGTCAACCTGCTGCCCTTCCTTGATCTTGAGTCCACACATTTCCCATTTGTGGATACGACTGTACAGTTTTTCGTCTATGAACAAGCATTTACCTACACGGCTACTGCCGCTGCTCCGCTTAAACCGGCAGAATCGAATGCCATCACAAACGAATCCATCCTTGTACAACTTTTCACGAAGTTGCGCCACCGAGTACAGGACTTTCATTGCCTTGCCTGTAAGTTGGTACGCGCCATCCTCGAAACAGAAGTAATCGCCGAGCAATTCATCTGAAATTGGGTTGTCTACTGGCTGTCCAAGCTGAATTGCGGCCAACTCACCGTCAATTAGACACACTCCATCTTTCATAGTTACATCTGACTGGGTATAGCCAAATTTGATATAGAGGCCACTCCCAAAGCGGTTATACTCCTTTACGCTATACTTAAACGTGACGTTAATAACTCTTCTGCAATACTCCTTGCCTCGGATATTGAATGAAAAGTCCATTCGCCTGTAGACTTTCTCATAGATTTCAGGAAGTTTAATAAGGTCTTTACTGTAATCTAAGGTGTTTATAAACTTCCTCGTGTTGATCGCGCCACGATTATCCCCCGTCCGATACCTAATTCCATACCCGCTACAGAAGTCATTGGAATAGTTAGAGAGAAATAAATCCTTGGCATCCGCTGAAATGATATAGACCGCTTTAGTGTTACTTATAAAATATCACCACCGTGACTAAAATCCTTAGTTATGTTGTTATATGTCCTTGCATTTTCACGAAGGATTCTCATGTAAAATGACTCGCTCATATTAAAATCATCTTCTGGTGTGTAGTGCCCGCATCTGGCACTGCACGCCTCACATTGTTCGCACCACAGGCACGTGCCTCGTCTATTTGCCATTACGTTTTTGTTCCCCTCATCTCTCTTGCTTTTTTAAGCCGCTCAACAGACGCAGCTCTTTGCTCGTCTGTCATCTGAACCTGTCTTGGCTTCGAAATCTTTACCAACTTAAACGGAATCTTAGCGTATAGACTGCCATCCTCATTGTCCGCAACAATCTGTACACTGTCAGGAAATTTATCTTTGAGTTTCAGAATCTTATTACGCCAAGTCCATTCGCTCGTAGAAACACCCCACCAATTATCGCCATAAATGTGCTCAATGACAGTTTCTTTGATGTCGTTCACTCAACCACCCTTTCTTTAACCCTTTGCCAGCTCGTCCAGCCAATTAGAAAACAACCGTCTCATTCTGGAACTCGGAATATAAATCCAGATTTCATTGCCGTCTCGAATCGCGCTTCGCCACACCCACTGGATCATCTCACTCAAAGCGTACTCGTCCTCTTTCACCTCAACGCCATAGCTGCTGAAATATCGCTTCATAAACGGATTCAGATATGGGTTGATACAATAAGCAAGATGACATCTATCTCTATACTCATTAGTGGCTCGCGCAGCACATTGAAGGTAGCTCTTCTTCCAGCGTCCATTTGCAACATCATCCATATAGCGTTTGTATGTTGTCCATAAAGCCGTTTTGCTGTTCGCGTTATAAATGTTGCCAAAAACGTTCGCCAAATTTTTGCTGAGTTGCCGAACTGATATTCTTTCGTCCTTACCACGATTTTTCTGATACCATGCGACTGACAAAGCGGTAGATTTGTCGCCAATTGAATTGATTTTTTTATTATTCAGAATGTGAATCTGATATTTTAGCAACCGCGCATATTCTGGATTTTTTCCCTCTGTGCTAAACCGATAATGCCCGTCTTCGACCACAGTTCCAATTTTCTCAAATTCAATACCGTATATGTCAAAATAATACTTATGAACCTGCGAATCAAATAAATAAGTTAAGATGATGACTTCCTCAAACGCCTCGAAAACTTTAATTGGAAAAGTCCACACAAAAACCGTATTGTTAAAGCGCCTCACTCGACCAGATGTAAATATGTCTTTATATTTCTGAGCAAAAACATTTTTATCATCCGTAGAAATCCAATCAATATATCCATCAGCATCAATACTAATAAGCCTCAATTCTTGAAGAGTATTGAAGTCGCTTTCACCAATGCTAAGTTCTTTAACGGCTTCAAACGATTCATCAAAAATGAGCTTATAATGACCATCGTGAATAAGTTGCGTCATCTCCGGATCGCACCTTTTAAATAAAGCGTGCGTTGTCGCAATACACCGTTTTTCTCCCAAGAGTCTAAGGAAATCGACATACTTTCCTCGTCCATAATCTTGCGGATCAACAAAATTGCGCTCCGGACAACCGTTCTTAATACGCTCGACCTCACTAAGATACGGCGTCACAAAAATGTACCGGCTGTCTAAATCCTCATTCATCTGAGTAATGGCGCTCTCGGTCTTCCCGCTACCCATAATGGAGTCGCAAACCTTAATTTTTATTAGCTATCGTCCCCTCAAATCTCTTCATTTAGCCAATTCCGGATGATCCTGCGGCAAACCTCATTCGACGAATATTGGAGATTCGGGATTGCCGCGCAATCTCCGTCACAGACAATATCGCAAATACTACGAATACATTTTTGGCTCATTGCATACGCCAGCAAATCTGGACTCATCGCCCGATAGTATTCAATTCTTCTCATACAACATTCTCGCCTTCATATTTCGACAATTTTTCTTGGTACTGCTCAATGTACCGTTTAATTTCTACATCTGCCTGCCTCACGCCATCCATGTAAGCACGAAAAATCTTGTAGTCTGCCTGCCGCGCCTCAATCATATCCTCAATTACCTGCACAGCTTGCGAAACAGCAGCACTCGCAGACGGAGAAAGATGTATATGATTCCGGTTGTTGCGAAGCAAATATTTCAGATCAGCGATAACGGCTCTCGCATCGTCAACATTCGGTTCGAAATTCCTATCGAATACCATAGCGCACCTCTCTGTACTTCCCATTCACGCACCGACCAGATTTGATGCCAGGCGTCTTACGGATCTTCTCTCTACGATAGCCACACTCCACACAAAAATGGCAATCAATCAGCACAGACGCATGAATCGTCGTGTGAAAGAGATTCGCGCCACACACAGGACAAACGTCAATTTCCATGTTTATTCACCCCGTAATTACAAAAATCGAAAGGATAGGCCGAAGGCAAGACTCCATGATGTCGAGGATGCTCACAACTACCAAATGAACAGTGTTTGCAATCCTTGCAATAGACAATCTCAACCGGAACACACCGCTCCATGCATCTTAAAGCCATCCTGATACCACAACGCACTGCATCGCCGAACCGGCCATCAGGCACTTGAGCACGTTCCTCAAGCAGAAGTTGTTTCAGATCGTATGCGTTAATCAGCCTCATGACTAACCTCCAAGTTCCGCTCATCGTCAAGATATTCGTCAACCTGAATTGCTTTGAAATCTTCATCCAAGGCTACTTCGCAGGCTTCTTCCCAAGAGTCAGCGTCAACAACAACTTCTTTTGTAACAAATACCCTGTAAACCATCAGTCCACACCTCCACCGCGCAGCACTCGAATAGCCTGTTCAACTTTTTCATTTGTCGGCAAATCGCAATCGCACAGTTCTCTCTTATAGGCCGGGCACACATCGCATAAGAAAATCGGACTGGAACAAATCGCCGAGGCAATCAAAGTCTCGACAGCTTTCTCTTTAGTCATTTTTCTATCCCTTCACAGGCGGCTCAGGTAGAGGCATCCACGCGATTATCACGCCTTCACGCCTATCGGTTTTCTCTCCAATCCAGCGCCCACCATACTGGTATCCAATAATAAACGTTTGAATCAATCTATAAGCACGAGAACGGAAATACGCATACCAACAAAGAACCAACTTACCCTCCGGCGGCAATCCTTCACTAACGAATGTCCATTTCGTTGACGGAACAACATCCGCATCTGGCATATCACGAATGTCCGTAACAAGCTCGTAGTATGGAATACCTTCATTCAAATGACCATATGGTCGAAACCATTCAATCACTTGATCCTTTGAAACATACCCGTTCATCGTCAACTCTCCTTCGGCTTATCAAGCGGCAGACAAGCACACTCACAGTATTTGATGTACTGGTCTAACGGGACAAGCACGGTATCATATTTCTTCCATTTCTTGCAGAAGCCAATGCACATCTGCACAGGCTCGTCCACTTTACACACATCGCCTGCGCCGTATCCACTTTCTTGCCATTCTTTAAGCGAATACACTTCAGCAACGTTAGGATACTGCGTGTAGCCACTGAACGACCGTTTTTCATCGTTCTCTGTCCTACGTCCCCACAGCCAACACGGCATCCCAAACTTCCAACCAAAAATCGTATGCTTAATGCTTACCGCAACAAGATTTCTCTCATCCACCTGTCCATTCCTCCATGTCATCATCAATAAACAACTTAGCCGTCTTACTCATGTACTCTTCTCGCCGCTTTATCGTTTCATCAACAACCTTCTGCGTGGCTTCCTGAATTTCATTAGCTCTGAGCATACCCATGTGCGACGCAACGTCCCACAGTGAACGGATCCAGTCCTTCATTTCTCCGTCGCTCATAGACCGGATTATGTCATATTCATTCACCACATCACGTCCAACAGCCGGGCAAATGCAACAACCACCATTCAAGCTGCTCGGAGAACCATAGACACACAACGAACACAGATCAATACAATCTCCCACTTAAATCACCCCATTTCATCCGGGTCGCTCAAGAATACCGTCTTGCCAATATCATCAGATCGAAACGCGAAAAGCGTTTCTGGCTTTTCGTTACTCGTAACGCCAACGGTATTCCTCCAGAGCCTTGACGCACAACGAGTAAAATTCCGCTTCTGCCGGAACCGCGTTTTCAGAATGCGTTACGTTATACAGGTGCGCTTCAGCCAGCTCGATTGCATCAAAGATATTCACGATTGCACCAACTCCACAAACCGCGCACCGATGACATCGAACTCATCGTTAAGGCCATCAATATTATCGCTATCAACCTTAATCGTCAGGACTCCAGCATCATTGTAGACGCAACCATCATTGACTTTATAGGCTTTGCCGGGCGTGAACATTTTCGCATTAGAATCTACGCAAACGATTGTGCCTTCGTACCGTGTCGCAGTAGGACTCACGCCAGTAAACGGAATAAATTTTGCACCCAAGACAAACCAGTTTTCATCCATCGTTGATGCCGCAGCATAACAAACCCCGTTGTCGCCAACAACGTACTCGTTGCTAAACTCATATACCTTGCCAATGGTAAAACGCTTAGAAATGGGGCATGACTCATTTTTCTCCACGCACACAGCCTTGCCTTCGAACGGCTTAGACATATCGGAGTGCTCAGTACGCTCATAAGCATCCATATCAACCGGTCGGCCAAACAGTCTACCAAGCGCAATACTCGCACCAACGTACTGGTCAAAATCATCTTCCAGATGGCAACTTGCCGTCGCGCGTCTCAAAACTTCATCGCCACGTTTGAGAACCGCTTTTGTTTTTTGGCCTTTGCAAGTAATTACGATCGACGGATATTCCATTTTGCTTTCCAGTACCGACTCCTTGCCATGCACGAGCGGTGCAACGACAGGCGTTTCAGATGTGGCCGCAGAAATACTGCCCGATTCAAGAGATACGATTTTGCTCCATAGGTTGTAGGCATCATCATCGTCATATTTGACACGATAATCAAATTCATCGTTTTGTGGCGGGGTCTTATAAATAGCAGTAATAATTCCACGTGAACCATTCGGATGCTTACCGATATTATCAACCGCAATAACACGATCGCCGACTTTATATTCCATATCGGCATCTCGCTCTGCGTCATAATGCTCAAGACTATCTGCAAAGAAATAATATCCCGGAGCAAAATCGACCTCATATCCGTGCTCATCAACATCAAAAAGAGCAACAGCAGTAATTTTGCCAACTCTTCCTCTGTACTGAGAATGTAATACTTTCGAACTATCTTTCACGCGCACCTTGTCGCCTACCTTAAATTTCATCAACAACCTCTCTTTCTAATGCCCATGCATCAACCGCTTCCACACACTCTGGACACCCAACGATAACGCTATCCATATCTCGCAAAATCGTGTCCGTCTCAGATCCGCACACGGGACAAACCGGCACACGATATGCACGCGGCTCAAGCGGCGGCTCAAATCCAATATCAATCATGTTAATTCCTCTTTCCCGGACAATCCGGCGTGATTTCCGCCCACCATGCAACATCGTCTACCGCGACATAGCCCCATTCACTATCGACATCGTAAAACCCAGGACGGCGAATACCAGCGAATTCATCGTCCACTTTAGACAAATCAGTTGCAAAATCGAGCACTCGATACAGATAGTACGGGACTTCGCAACACAGATACTCGCCATCCTTTTTCGGCAACTTATTTCCCTTATGCCAAACGATATTGGTTTGCTGAGTATGTTTTTTCTCTTTCTTCGAAGCCGCCTTACGTTTTTCAGGATAGAAATCACACTTCGTCTCATCGCCTCCGCAACTGCACGGATCACATTCTCTTGTTCCCCAGCACCTATCCGCTGGATACACGCTCCCATCCTTGCTGGCCTCATGCCAACTTGCACATTTGTTTATCTAAATCACCCCATTGTTCTGCCATCGCTTTTGCGATGCCTTTAAACGTTACACTTCTTGCCTTTCCTTCGTGCGGTATTGCTGCGCCGTATGTTTCGCCGCCAAGTTTACGCCCTGTCCCGCTCGGAACAAACGGCTTGTAGTCAGTTACTATTCCTGTCGGCTCAAGCGGATCCAAACCGCGCAACCACAGCAACGTGCGCTTGCTCCATTGTTCCCCAAACTGGTACGGCTGAATGACCTGCGTCGCTTGTGGCAGACCAACGACCTTTAACGGCGTCGGGTTCTCGATGCACACTCGATCGCAGTCAGCGTTATACAACTCCATGAAGAACTCTTTCGCAGCCATCGCCTTTTCGAGCCGCGCAGGGTCAATCTGACCTTTGTGCGGATACATCCGGCAAGCACCAGCTACACTCATGTACGTGCAAGGCGGATGAGCAATTATCATATCCCATCGTCCAACTATTTCGTGCTCAACGCCATCACACGTTACGAATTTACAATTACCATTCATCACCCGGCGCACATCCTGAATAATATGCCATTCAGGATGTGCGCCGGAGCACCGCTGAAGGTCGCACGAGTACGCCTCCCAACCGACCGCGCGGAACGCTACACACACTCTCTGGCTCTCTTCACAGGCCACAAGCAGTTTCTTACTCATCGCCTACCTCGGTCATAGACTCCGAAGCTTTCTCAGCAAACCGCTTTACAAGAACCGGCCATTCCTCATCCGTAATGACACTCAGGTCATGTAACGCAATCATTGCATACCCAATCGCGCTCCATAGCCTTGCATCATCGCCCAATGTGTAGCCATTGGCTTTCATGTATTCTTCAAGGCTCTCCATCCATCAGACCCCTTTCGTATACACGGACTCAAAAACATCCTTAGAGCACATCTCGATCTCACCGTTGCCACAGAGAATTAGATAATCCCCGCAATCCACGCTATAATCATCATCCTCAACTCTTAGGAACGGATTGCGCGGATACCCGCCCAACTCGTCTGAGTCCCAAAACAGCACCCCATCATTGAACGCTTTCGTCACCCACGGCTCACCGTAAAGCACTCCGTTGTACTGAAACGCCTCAACCTGCTTCGGCAGACCATATCTTTCTCCGTCCTTCAGCTTGTACTTCATTTCTTCATCCTTTCAAATTATGCATTTTGGTTAACTCATGCCTTTAAAAAATTTCGGCAGATTTTACGCTCACCGAAAAATTCATTCGTAAACCGGCACACAGCCTTATGCACACACATATGGCACTTGTCTTCGCAGTCCACACACCACGGCGTGTCCTTATAATGACTACAGAAATTGCACGTCGGCTCGTCCATCTCATCCAGATCATCTGACTCCGCCACCGGCTCTATGTCATCTTCATCATACGAAGCAGAAATCTCAAGGCCGGACTCTCTGTCCCAACAACGTCTGCAATAATCTCGCCAGTCATGCCCCACCGTACAAAGACTCTCTTCCGCTCCATTTGGCTCATACCCATAATCCCATGGGCATCCACAGCACCCGCCAGCCCACTTATCGTCAACCTTGTCCGGGTGCTCGGCTTGCAACAACTCTCTAAAAGTCAATTCCTTTCTCCCCTCAATTCAAATTTTGGTATTATGCATTTTGGATAACTCATATTTTTTAAATAGGGACATCTCGTCTGAGGTGTCCGGCTTTGCGGTTGGCCGATTATGTTTTAGGCATTTCGGATAACTGCATTATTATAGTACACCATGATTCAGGATTTGTCAAGCGTTATTTTAGGCATTTCGGATAACTTACACGAAAGCAACCGGCAGGCGATATTCAATCGACCTGCCGGAAGATGTGACCACTGCCCCGCTGCGCACCAACACAAGAGCACCATAAAATCACACGAAAATCATGAAATTCTGTGAACAAACTGTGAAGTCCACAGAAGAGTCAGGGAAATCTCAACGAAAATGCAACGAGAACTAGAAAAACGTAAAAAAAATGAACCGTACAAGAAGAAAAACGTGCAAAATCTGAAAGAAGGTGAAAACAAATGAGAGAGTAAAGAAGTCGCAGAGTGAGTGGCCATTTTTCCGAAAAAAACGCAAAATATGCAATCGGACTACATACTTTTCTGCATAAATATCTCCAAAAGCACCCGCAAAGCATTGATAATCCTAGGTTTTTGAAAAAAGCAAAAATTACTTTTGTTTATAAGGGAGGGAACTATATGACGAAAGTGCCCTCGCTACGCTCGTTCTGCCCTTTCCGCCGCAGGCGCTTTAGTTTGAATTAGGCGAAATTTAAGATAAATGAAACCATAAGTTTGATTTAACGCTATTGAATCAGGCGTGGACGCCTGTAATGAAACCATAAGTTAGTTCCTTACCAGTAAGGTATCTGGATCAGCAAGTTAGTTATTCGAAACAGAGAGACATATCGTGATACAGAGCTTTCTTCTCTTCATCCATAATACCAAGATACCGTAATGTGGTCTGAGGACTGGAATGTCCAAATAGCATTTGGAGTTGTCCAATGTCTCGGTTTGTCTGAAGTGTCGGGTTGGATGTGTACTCACTCCATCCCCATGTCTTTCTCAATGAATGCGTACCGATGTTTTGCCGTACACCACAAGCTAGTGCAGCTTCTTTCAAAACCTTACGAAGCGTGTCTACCTTAATAGCTCCTCCCTCTCTCGAAGGAAATAAAAAACATTCCATGCTGGGTTGCTTGCCAGCCTTCCGTACATACCACCTGAGTGCAGACAGGCATCCTGAATTTAAAAATATTTTTCTTTTCTTTTTCGTCTTGCTTTGATATACGGTGATGCTGTCTGTTGTGTCTTCAATATCATCAATGTATCTTACGGTTTTGTCTGACCATAAAACATCAGACCATCTTAGTTTCAGCAATTCATTCGCTCTAAGGCCAGTATTTACTCCAATCGCAAATGCTAAGTAATATTTAGGATCTTTGTTCGCCTTTAACCATAAAGCTATCGCTTGAAGTTGGTCTTTGTCCTTTACAGGGTATACGGTTTGCTCCCTTCCTACGTTGTTGTTCCTTGGTTTCGATGTCGGATTCGGAAACATTTGTGTAAGGTCTATAATCTTACATTCATGCTTCTGAGCAACTGATCTTGAGGAACCAATCGTACCCGTAGAAATCACTTCAAAGTCCGTATCGAAGATGGAATACTGGTATCTAGTATTATCCAAAATGTCGTAACCTCCCCTTATGCCGTACAACAAAAGTCTTTGATTTCATGCTCTTATTGTATCAGAAATTGGTCAAAAAGTCAAACTGATTTTATGCATTTCGGATAACTTCTTTTGTAACCGTACACAATAATCCGAAGTCAGCAGTAACCATCCAGCTACAGACTTCCCATCCCTGTTAAGGTTTTTATTTTTTCTTCTGTTTCCCATATCGTACCTAGTTCCGTGATGTTAGCTGCGGTGGTGGTAGTCGCCATGCTACAACAAATTGGTTTTACGGTCATTTTTACATCTTCTCATTTTTCAGGTTCTTCAAAATTCTCAAATTATTCATGTGTTGGAACGAAATTGAGATTGAGTCCCATATTCGGTTAGCTAGATTGAGACTATAAGGCCAAAAGAATGAGCGGTTTGATGAGGTGAAAATGGGAAAGCAAGAGGTGTAGATGAATGTACTAGACATTTGTCACAAAATCGCTATGAAGCTAAAAATGTCAGATATCCCCCCCATTAGCCGGATAGCGCATAAAAATCAGGCGTTAATACTGCAATCCATGAAAAAACAGAATTGAAACATAGGTATATTTTGCTATAAAAAACGATCTTTTAGGCTTCCGGGGACATTGAAAAATCAAATAATTTTACGTTCACGATTTTATGACATTTAGAGATGATTTTTTTCTTTTAGTCTAAAAAGAATTTTCAGCAGCGGCAACATAAATCCCTTTTCCCCTTCATCCTTTTTCGTTTTTTCCGTCTTTTTCACTTTGCATAACCTTCTTTTTAGATATGGGAAGCTAGGCAGGCAGACGGATCACGGAGGCCGGATAGACTACGGATAGCAGGAAGCACCGGAGGGCTTTGCAGTGTATACGGCTTCAGGCGGTTTTCATGTGCTTCATGTGGTAGCTGCATTTTTGTTAGTGTTCTTGTCCTTTTATTTATTCTGTTATTCGCTGTTTAACGTTTAACCGTGTTTATTTGTCCTATATGCTGTTTTGCGCTTGTAGCAGTGTAACAATAGCTATAGGCATTATAAACGCTTATATGCTTGTTCTTTGCTTGTATTGGTAGCTGCTTCAGCTTGTGCTTTAGGCCGATTGCGCTAGTATGCATTTTGATTAACTGTATTTTGTGCAAGGTGCTGATAATGCTTCCGTGGGCTTGACGTGCTTCCGGTGCTGTGCTATGCTGATCGCAGTTATCCGAAATGCATAATGTAACTTTCTGGTTTGGCGTGTCTGTCCGTGTCCGGCCTTGCGGCCTGTACGGCTTCAGGCACAAAAAAGCACGGCCTTCTGCCGTGCCTGGTTGGTGAAGCTGTCGTTATTGCTTTGCGTTCTGCTGCTGATCGTCTGGTATATAGGCGATGATATCGCCGGGCTGACATTGTAGCAAGCTGCAAAGTGTATCAAGATTTGACCATGATATACCTTCGCCGCGTCTAAATTTTTGTAATGTGCCTTGTGCAAGCAAGCCTTCCGTTTTGATCTTGTAGGTGGTATAGCCTGCATTTTTCAGGGCTTGCAAAATATCGATCTTATAGACAAGCATTATATCAACCTTTATAGAGTAGTCTAATATTATACTATAAAATGTAGACTAATTCAAGTCTACAAATTACACAATAATATAGTCTAGATTTTGTTCATATTGCGAATTGCATATAGTCTTGTTTTAGTCTATAATGCATATTGTAAACAAGAGATGACAAGCCCAATTCAAAAACCTTGTATCTCAAGTTTGCAGTCTCCAATCAATTCGACGCGCACGCGACGCGCGACGAAAAGAAGGGAGGTGCGCTTATGTATTCCGATTATGGATTCATCCTGGAGGGGATCGAATACGCGACGGAAGCGGAAGCGCGTGAAGCGCTTGCGGAAATGCAAGCATAGTACATAGCGCTATTAGTATAGCGCCCGCGCCGTACCTTGTCAAGCGAATGTTGTGCCTGTGGGAAATCCTAACCGGGGAAACGCGCGACGAAGCAAAGCGAGCGCGTCAAGGTGAAGAGAGTACCACAGGACACAAACAAAATTTTTAGGGCGTGAAAACATGGAAATCGAAAGAATGCTTTACCGGCGCTACAAAACTAGCTATGCAGACTGTGAAACGGTCTTAGGTAGTTATGACAAGGCAACAAAAACGATCGAGGTTATGTTACCTGAAGGCCGCAAGAAAAAATCCGGTGTCCGTGGGCAAAGATACAAGTATATGGAATTCACCGGAGTAGAAAACGCAACAGGGCGGAAAGTTCGCTGCACAATCAAAGCCACATGCAGAGCAAACGCGATCAAGCGCCTGCCGAAAGAATATCCGTCTTGCACGTGGGATATATCTTGACGGATAAAAGATACATACAAAACAAAAAATCCGGCAGGCGTGAAACGCCTGCCGGACACACAATATTGGATTTAAGACAACCGGGAAGGAGAATGTGTCATGACGAATACACGATTCGATAAGCTGTGGGAGCGTTGCGAAAAGAACGGGACAGTTAATTTTGCCGAACATGGCGAACAGTATACTCTTTCTGTGCATCGTTGCTGGGCGGGAAATGAATATGTCTTGGAAAAACTTAATGGCCGTTCCCTATCAACTGTTATGGTGCATTGGAGCAAAGCGCAGTTTGAGCGTTTGCTTGCTTTTTAATCTGAAACGGCCTTCATGGCCGTTCTTTCAAGTACGCATGATAGGCTACGGCCGGGAAGGATATTACATATGGAAAGATACGATTATCACGAAGCTGTTTACAATGACGTGGTTGATTATATCCGCGAAAATATCAATTTTGCGGATTATGACACGATCGAAGATCTTGCCGATCGTCTTAACGATGAATTATGGGCACACGATAGCGTAACCGGAAACGCCTCCGGAAGCTATACCTGCAATGCATGGCAAGCGGAAGAAAACGTTTGTCATAATCTCGATTTGTTGGGAGAAGCGCTCGAAGAATTCGGTTGTAAACCGTCTTATCTCGCCGAAAACGGCGCGGAGGCGTGCGATGTGACGATCCGCTGCTATCTGCTTTCAAGCTGCATTTCTGAAGCGCTTGAAGATATGGAGGATGAATTCGACGCGGCGCACGGAGGCGAAAATGGCGAAAATAAATGAAGTCGTTCGCGGCCTGCTGCGCTACGGCCACTATATCACCGACGAAACCTTCGACGCGGATGGGCATTCCGTCCGCGTCCGTCTGATTGATTGTAACGGCGCTATCTGGTATGTGTCCATGCTAGACGGCGCTGTCGTTACGGTTGCGAAAGTATAACATGACGGATATAACCGGCAGGCGCTGCGCGCCTGCCGGACACGGAAAAGGTGGAAAAATGGACGATTGCAAAAACTGCGAACATATTGATGATTGCCGAAATGGGACGCGCCGGTCGTGCGTTTATACGGAAAACGAAACAAGGTATTTTAATTTCGGCCTGATGAAGTACGAAAAACACGAACGGAGGGACAAATAGATGAACACTGAAAGAAAAAACGCGCTTGCATGGATCGCGCAAAAGGTTTTCGGCCTGCTTTTGATTGCGGCCGCTGTTGCCTGTTTCGTGTTGGTAGCAGACGGCGAAACATTGCAAGAACGTGACGGAGGCGGCGCGCTTATCCTTTTTGGAATTGGCCTGTATTTGCTGTTTACGCGTAAACAGATTAGCTTGTAAATGCAATTATAACCGGCACTAAATCACGGAAGAAAAAAGTAATTTAACAACGAACAGAAAACGGAGGTACATATAAATGAAAATCGTGAACGGAAAGAAATTTTATGCTGCGGATTATGGAGCGGCGAAACGGATTGACAGTAACGGTTGGGACAGATACGACGGGGAAAATTGGCAATGGTATAGCTTGTTTTATAATCCTGCCTGTGGGCTTGTGGTTCTGGAGGCAAGCAACAGCGGATCGTGCTTCGGGGATTATTCGGATCGCTGGTTTGAAAGCCCTGAAGCATTCCGTGCATGGTGCGAGGCACATTTGGGGCATGATTGGGCTGCGCTTTTGGGCGAGATCGACGAACAGGACAATTGCGCGCTTGATTTTGTGGCGCATATGCTTGCAGGCCGCGAGACTGTGCCGGAAAGCATGACGGCGGACACACTGCGAAAAGTGGCTGCATTTGCTGCCGAACAGGCGGAACGGCTCACCTAAATAAGGAGGGAAAGAAAATGGATGTAAGAAGTTGGACTCTCGGTGACGATCTGCGTCCAGAAGATAATCTGCTGGATGGTATCACTTTTGACGAAATCATTCTGACAGTACATTGTAATTGCAGAAATATCACACAGGAAACAGTGATCCGTGAAATCAATGATCTTGTCAGTATGCGCTTGGACGATATGCGCGAATTGCTGATGCGTAACATTGACATTATCATGGCGGAAGCTAAAAAAGGGCGCGGAGATTATGAAAATTCCTGAACAGCGAACAGGAAATGATGCTTATTTACTATAACAAAATTGGAACTGTAATTGATAAATGGAAAAGATGAGGAAGATTTATTAAGGAGGTAAGGTAAATGAGCCTAATCGAATTTCTCAACATGTTCTATTCGCTTGGAACCGATATCGACAGGATCGTGCTTTGGCAAAACGGAAAATGTCTTGGCGACCAAGCCGTTGGCGACACAAGATATATCCGCCTAGAGCATAGGGAAGCGAAAGTTAAAAATTTCTCTTTCCCAAAAAGAACCCATGCTCTGTATGTGATTTTGGAAAACAAGGAGTAAAGCAAATGGACAAGAACATAGCCGAAGAACTGAACAAAATGGAGGATTAAAATATGCTGCTTATGGTACAGGATTTAAACCGTGAACAACTTGACGAACTGAAAACGGCTTATTTTTGGCAGGATGAAACGCAGGATATCCTTCCGGATGATATCACATTCCCGGAACAAATTCCGGATGATATCATTTTTGAACACTATGATGGTGTTTGTTTTGAGCCGGATGATTTTTGTTGCACGTCCGGGCAGGAATATTGAACAGAACACAAAATTGAAACGGATGAGGGCGAACATGAAATACAGTGACATTATCAGAAACATTGATGATATTTTCGATTATTTCAAGTTTCATAGTAAGAACCTGACAAAAACGCAGGAATACAAACTGGACGATCTGAGAAACTTGATCCACGAATTGAGAATTGTAATGGAGGATTAAAAAATGACTAGAGAATACAAAACGGTCGGTGAATGTACGCGTCTTTGGGTGGATGGATTTGATGCAATCGACAGCGGAATGATTGAAAAATTGATGGAATTTGAAATGGATGATTGGGAAGAAGTTACGCTTCCTTCCCTGTCGGATCGCGTCTATGTGTATGATATGCCTGTTGGCATTGAAACGGATGAAAGATATGGTGAGATTGTCGGCATTGAAACGGATGAAGACGAACAGGATAATGTTACATATGATATTGAATTAGACGACGGAACGCGCGTGACTGTTAGCGATGATTGCTTTGAAGTTGACCGCGATAGCCTTTTGCCGATGTGGTCAACAATGTGGCAGTTTCACGATCCATGCGACACATATTGGATTGAAGAACGGAATGGTGTTGAAGCCCTTTCGCAGTGTGGATTCCGCGTTTACTATTCGGAACAGTTTGGTTATTTCTTTGGTATTGACGGATGCGGTTACGATTTTTATCTTGCTCACTTCATTCCCCTGTATAGGGCGCGCGGCCTGAAGTGGCACGACGTAGAGGATTAAATGAAGTAAAGAATAAAGAGTGATTTTATAGGAGGATTTGAATATGAAAACTTGGAGAATTCCTGTCGCGTGGACAATGATGGGTATGGTTGACGTAGAGGCAAAAACGCTTGATGAAGCAATCGAAATTGCAAAGGATGATGCAGGTGTCATTCCTATTCCTGACAATGGAACATTTCTTGATGGATCGTGGGAAGTAGATTGTTCAGATTCGGCCTATATTCGTGAATGGTATAACTACAATAAACAGGATGAAACAGCGGCGGAGGAATAAACGATGGGTATTACACTAATGGAAGCGCTTGAAAAGGCAGGTTATCCGCGCGAACAGATGTTCAACCATAATTCTGATCTGTATGTATTCGTTACGCCGGTTACGACGCGCGTTATCAATGATTGGTGTGTTGCTGAAGGCATTAGCAAAGAAGTGTTTCTTGAGACATTTAAAGACAATATCACAGGAAGGCCAATGTACAGCATTGCATTTCAGTATATGCCGTATTTGGAAGAAAGGGCAAATCATGAACGGCCTGAATTTGGATGAAATCGCCGTGTTGCTGGAACGGCATGGGATAACTTGTGTTGTAAGAAACGAAATGGAGCGGAAGCCTTGCGGAGTGTTTCGGAGGCTTCCACTCCCGAACAGGAATAATGAACAGAACACAAAATTGAAACGGATGATGGCGAACATGAAATACAGTAGTACGGCAGTAAATTCAAAATGTAATTTTAAGAGGATGATAAATAAATGAAAGATGAATGGTTTGGTACAGTTCGTTGGAACGAAGATGACCTTGCAAATGCACTTCAACTTCATGACTATCCTGCAACGGAAGAGAATATTGCAAAATTGCGAGAGCTGTGTGACACTCATTTGTTTACAGATTATATGATTGATTCAGGATGGTCATATATTTATGATAAAATTGACAACTTTGATGGATTTAAAATGGATAAGGAGACAAAGTAAATGGAAAAAATCAAAAAGGAGACCATTGTATATCAGGTACTTGACGAAAAAGAATTTACAAACTATAGCGACTATATGGAAACGTAGCAGATAATTGCAGGGCGCTTTATAGAATTGGCAAGGATGAAGTGAATGATTCCGCATTCGATGAAATTTAAGGAGGACATACATAGATGAGAACAGAAGGAAAATTGATGCTTTGTACCGCTTCTGAATTGTCTGAATTTTTGGCAGGCAAGATCGACGGCCACAATGTACTTGGGAACGTTTTCCCGGATTGCGATTTTAGCATTCTCGATTCTGATTGCGATATGGAGAACGAGAATCTTGAATACATTGCTTCCAGCGCGAATGCATGGTGTGGCGTGAAGGCTATTGATGCCGGATTCGATAGCGATTGTCTCATGCTTATTTCTGACTATTATGGTGGTGGGTGTGCAAGCATGGCAACGTTTTTCGATGATTGTAATCAGTGTTATAGCATTTCGGATTCCATTCTGAATTTGATTCTGGAAACGCTTCACTGTTTTGAAACTGCTACAAAAGACACATTGTTGATCGTTGAAATCAGATAAAACAGAAGGAGGATATACATATGTATTTTATCAATGAAAAGGCTATGGCAATGTCAAGAGACGGAAAGTCTGTGTCGTTTGAAAACGGCCTGCCTGCTTTATATCAGGTTCAAAAAACAAATCCGAATAGAAAAATCGTTATTTGGAACGATGAGCATAAAAATATCCATGTCGAAACATTATTCAGTAATCCGGACGATATTATTATTGCTATCAAGAGATTTGAAAAAGGCCAAAAATATTATTAAATATTTGGATTGGCGTGAAAATACTTCCGATGAAATTTAAGGAGGATATACATAATGACTGAAATGAATAATACCTGCTGCGCGCTGATGAAGCCTCTTTTCTATAATGGAATGTTTAACCGTGACGGACGCAGGATGCGCGCTGTCTTTGACCGCGAAGTATCGAACGGCGAAGAAACTTTCCGTCTCTATCGGAAAGACGGAAAACAAGACGTTGAATATCCGCGAACGGAAACGGACAAATACCTGCTGTATGTGGAACAGAACGGTTATCTGGTTTCGCTGCAATGCACGGAGTATCAAATGGTAAGTGATTGCGGATTCAATGCGGCGATGGATAAACTATACGGCGGAATGGTAGGCCGTAGCAAGTATTTTGACGGCCTGCGAGCAGACAATAGCGAGAACGGAGGCATTTATGGAGAAGCTGCGAACAGCGCTGTCGATCATGCAATCGCGCGCGAGGACGAAATGGTGGAGCGTATTGGTCACGAACCGGCGCGATGGGCTGATCGCATTCAGAAGATTTTGGATGTGCACACTGATTGTTATCTGAAAAGCAAGAACACGAACGGACAGTGTTTTCCGGATTTTCGAGGCGCTTGTGTCATGGATGAATTGGATGAATGTGTCCGTCTGTCCGAAATCTATAAGCGGACGCAGGAAGAAAAGCGCGCTGCGATGAGAGCAGAACAGGAAGCAGAAGAGCGCCGGATGCGTGAAGAGACAAATCAGAAAGCAGAACAGGCCGTGTGTCAGGCAATCCAGATTATCAAAAACGGAGGAAAGCTGTCAAACGATGCAGTAACGTCCTATAAGCCGAACGGAGACTGCGTGGAAACGTCCATTGTACTCATGCTCATGCGTCGTTATGGTGTCAGCGTTCCGATTCGGACGCAAGGATGGATCAATGAAAAACTTGTGTCTGTTACCATTGTGAACGAGCGCTGCGATAGTCTGTCATATAGAAGATACAAGAACGCTGCTGTCTCGCAGAAATTTTTCGATTGCATGAACGATCTTGTTCGACGCGTCAATAAAACGGAGGAATAAACTATGAGAATTAAAGCGAATGATATTGGCCTGTTGTATCAAGTCCTTGGGTGTTTGATACGGAGCGGAGATAAGGCCGAAGCGGCGGCGCTCAATGCTTTGCTTGAGCGCCTAGAGGATGAACAACGTGCAGAACGAGAAAAGAATCACCGTAGAGCAGAACAGAAAAAGTAAATGTAATAAGGAGTGATTGAATGCTGATTTTTCTCTACATCATTTATGTGGTCGTTTCCCTTTTGCGCGAAAGCTATTTGGAATTTGTTGCTGCGGAATACTACTGTGACAAATGCAGATGGGTAGCGGAAAGTAAACGAAACGGAACGTACAAGCCGGATGGGCTTTGGTAAGTAAAACAGAACAGAACACTGAACAGAATTGGAGGATACATAGGAATGAACATGAATCCGAAAATCGGAGAGATTTATTGGATTAGATTTGACGGCGATGGCAGCGCACAGCGCGGCCTTCGCCCAGGAGTGATTTTTTCAAACAACAAGGGCAACAATTATGGGTCAACGATCATTGCCTTGCCGGTCACGTCGAAAGTCAAGAACAGATACCTGCCGACAAATGTGCCGATTAAAGCGACGGCTTCCGGCCTGCGGCAGGATAGCGTTGTGATTTGCAACAGCCCGGAAACAGTACCAAAGGATAATATCGGTTCGTATATCTCTACTCTGTCTGCGGATGACATGGCGCGGATCACGGCCGGAAACATGATTGCAACAGGAGCGGCGATGTTTTTGGATGTTGGATTTTTTGAGTCTCTGCGTAGACAGACGGAGAAGCTGAACAGCGTGTGTTAATTAGCAGGAAGGATGAACAGAAAATGACCAAAAAACAGATCGCCGCGCTCAAGCGGATTGCAAAACGAAACAGAAAAGGTTCGGTCGAATATGCCAGAACAGATATAGAGGGACACACGTCGTTTCTTGTTACGGATTGTTGCGTTGTTGTCCAGTACGACACGTCCATTGTGGATGGAGAAGAAATCCAGAACAGCGATGTTCCATTTGATGCCGGATTCGATATCATTCAGGAAATGAGTATCGTTTCGGATTCGGTTAGTGGATACCTTGTCTCCGATATGCCGGAGCTAATGACGGCTATTCCCGAATGGTTGCGGGAGCATTGCTATTACAGACGCCCGTCGGATGTTGCCCCGGTTATTGATTTGAAAGCATATAACGGTGAATTTGGAAGCGTCAGCGGACTATTTAACGTAAATCTTGTAAAAGATGCCATTGAGGCCGTCGGAAAGAATGCGCGTTGTTGGCTTGTGAAATCGGATGAGCACCCGTGCAAATTCCCCTTCCTGTTTGTCGCACCGGAGAAAACCATGTGGACGAACAGCGGAATTCGCGCAGTCGTGTTGCCGATCACGCGATAAATTCGGACTTGTAAAAATCAAGGATATACATTATTATACTATACAGATGTTTAAATAAAAGGAGAACATATTATGACTCTCGAAGAAGCGAAAGCCTTGCAGAAAAAATATGGGATGATTTTTTCACACATTGCAGATACAAATAAAATCCTTCATCTTGATATTAAATCGAATACTCCGATCGAAGAACTGGACGATATCGCAAACACGGACAAGGATGCTATCGCGCCGTGCTTTGTATATGCGAAACATTATACTGACGAGGACTATAATCGTATTTCTGAATACGCACTGTACTGTCCGGATGAATGGTATGCAGAAGATGGATGGGGCTGGGCGGATGAATCCAGCGAGGACGATATGCCTGCCTTCCCTGTTGTTTCTCCAAAGGGAACATGGACTGGTCTGTATGAGAACATTGAATTTTTCGGACGATCCGTGTACACTCGGCAGAACAATTCCAATGGGAACTTCTTTGGGCTTTTTGTTAAGGGCGATGATGGACAGCCGCTGCGTGTGACATTCGGATTTGATGTGGAAGCTGAAGATGATAGCCATTATATCACCAGACGGTGCTACGGTGATAGCCTTTTTCATGCGGTTGCTTGGATGCGTTGTCCGCAGTTGGGTCGCGCTAACCGTATCAACGACACGCTTGATCGGCTCGGAAGCCTGCACGTGAAGAGCGCAGAATGTGTGTGTCTGCGTAGCGAAGATGGGCGAATTTGCTATTTGGATGAGCGCACGGTCTACAAAGAGGCGGAGTAAATGCCAACCTGCGAATTTGGACGGCCAACGATTTGGACATTCAGAGAACTGAGAGTGACGATTAAGGATGGTGAGAAAAGTGATGGCTGAATACATTGACCGCGAAGAATACTGCGAAAAGCACTGCCGGTGCAGTAACGAGTATTGCGACAAAGAAAGTTGCCCAATCTGGAAAGCACCTGCCGCCGACGTTGCGCCGGTGGTGCATGGGAAGTGGATACATCTTGGCGGAGACGAGTGGTGCTGCTCTGCGTGTGGCTTTGTCATCACCACTGAAGGTAGTTGGGATAAGCCTACTAAAAAATACTGCGAGGATTGCGGCACAAGGATGGACGGTGGTACTGAAGTATGGGAAATTTGATGGAAATCAGATTCGGATGTAAAAGGAGCCAGTATAGGCTGTGCACGCCATCCCCGATCATGCATTGTTCATCTTTTGCAAGAATGAACAATGCAGAACAGAACAAGGAGGAAGATAAATGAAATTGCGCGATTTTGTGGATCTCTATGACAATTGGAATGGAATTCTGGTTGTCAATGACGACAATCTTAAACCGATTGTTAAAGACAAAGTTGAAGTTGCTTTGTCTCATGGGAATGTCTATGAAAAGGAGGTTGTTGCCTTTGGCTTCTATGACAACGAACTTTGTGTGAGAGTGAGGTAAGGCAATGGAACTCAACCTTAACAAAGACGAGGCGCAGCTAATCAACTGTGCCTTAACTTACTACTTGCAGCGAGGTGCTATAAGTTGGTATAAAAATATATATCCAAAGGCAGATTTGGATAGTATCTTCAACCAAATCAATATTATAGAACAAGTGGAGGAGTAAGGAGAATGAGCTTAAAGTGGATTGGCATTCAGATGCAAGTAAATGCCAAAAATGAATAATTGCAATGGAAAAATTCCAGTAAGACTGATTAAAAAATACAGAATTCAGCTTTGGGACGAAAATACGCTTGCCATAGAGACAGGCGTCTCCGCAAAAGATATACTCTTGATTGAAGAATACAAAAAGGAAATCATGGATGCACTCAAAGCACGTCAAAAAACTGAACAGGCATCTGCTTCGGAATTTCAGGACAAAATTGATGCTATTCCAGGCTTGAAAGAGGTCGAATCAGCGCTAGAAGATGTGGCTACATGGTCGTATATAAGGAGGGACGAAACACCTCCTGAGTACGATTTTCAATCAATGCAGATGAAATATCCGAGAGCATTTGCCTATCTGAAATCGAGAGAATATGAACGTTCGGCGAATCGGATGAAAGCGCAAGCCGGACGCGACGCTGTTGTAAAAATCGTGAATGGCGAGGACTATCAGGCCGTGATCGCTGAAATGGAAGAATTGGTTACAGAGCATATTTTCTTGTGATAAAATGCGATTGATATATGTGATTCTCGTGTAAAATGTAAACGAGGTATAACAAATGAATGATTTTGAAGTTTTGCAGGTGGGTGGAAAATACCCTCCCCTTGCTGGCGCTAAGGAATGCGTCGCTATTACTATGGGCGAAAACGGAATCACGATTGTCTATAATTTCAATCGTCCAACCGAAAAAGAGATTGCTGGGATGCAGGCAAACCAGCCGTTTGAGATTCGATACGTTGTTTTGAATGACGTACTGTATATCCTCACGAAATGTGGTTCAAACAACTGGACGGATGCACCGTACTCCCCTCACTTGCCGTCTCCGGGCGAACTGTCGCGTCCAACGGATGAAACAAAGGGGTACGCGCTGACTCTGATGATGGTGGATGCTGCGACCAACACGATCAAAACTATTCGTACAATCGGATTGGGGCATCAGTTCTCTTGTGATTTGTATGACGTTGTTCAGGAAATCAAGAAGAAACCGTTTGATAAAGGACTGTATTTCACCGCTGTTGCAATGAATAATCATGTTTATTCAACAAATGACCTTGTAAAGTTTTCATCGAAACGGTGGAAGCTCAGAGGATAAAAATCATGTCACAATAAAATAAAATGCGTAATAAAAACGCCGTGGAATGATCCACGGCGTTTCTTCATTCAAGTTGATCCGATATTTCTGCAAGGTCTTTTTGATGCCGATAAATCCATGTTGCGATATGTGATAAGCAGCGGATTTCAATTCCGCAGCTCTTGCCGGATAAATCTAGGGAATATATCACGTCTGCTATCCCCTTTTCTTCCTCTACAAGTTCCGCTAGCCGCGTCACTTGGTCGTATGTCAAATTTCCCATGCTTCTCCCCTACTAAATGATCCACAAATCCTCCACTATCGTATTCAGCGCCCTTGCGATTCTAATTGCCGTATCGACTTTTGGGATGTGCACCCCAGTCTCAATCATGCTGAGCGTTGAGCGAGCTATACCGGCCTCATAGGCAAGCACCTCCTGTTTTATTTGCTTATCTACACGGGCTTCTTTTACTCTGTTATACAAATAATACCCTCTTTTCACGTTCCAGTAAATAGGATGTCACTATGATGACATTTTTCTTTGTTTGGAAGGATTTTATTTGTAGGATTGCCGTGAAGCAAGCAAAAATACGTAGAAAAAATCCCCACACGAAATGTGTAGGGATTTAAAAATATGAATGCGACTATGATGCCTGCTTATCTAAAACGACGGATGCTTGTTCCGGAGGCGCACGAACGAGAAGGTCAAGCGTTATTTGTCAGAAACCCTATATTTATATAGAGCATTTTGCGTCAATTTCGGCTTTTGAGTGCTCGCTGGTCAACTTATACCACCAATTTTGCAATCCGATACAGAGCTAAAAATATACGCATTATTACTGAGTTCGAGATTATGCAAAAATGGTCGCCAAATTAAGCGTATTATGTTTGTGCATAATTTCTGCTTGATTTTTTATTTTGAAAATGATAGTATTAAATTGAAGAAAGCGATTGCGGATTATTCTTCAGATGCGTCATCTTTATCTTGGAACGCTTCGTCGAATCCGGCCTTTAGGATGCGCATCATTCTGTCTTTGTCCTCGTCAGTCATGCGAGACATGGCTTTTTCGAGTGACAGCAACATATTGTCCTTAAAAACGTTCTTCTCCACGTCCGTAAGGCCGAGCAGGTAGTCCGTAGACACATCAAAGTAGGATGCAACGGCCGCTACCTTCTCTGCTGTCGGCGAGGACTTGCGCCATTTACCGATTGCTCCATTGCTCAGATTTAGACGCTTTTCTAATTCCGAGATAGCAATTCCATTGTTTTGACATAGCGCTTGCACGCGATCAAAAATGTTTTTCTTCATTAAAACGCACCGTTTTAGAAATTTCTCTAATTTTATATTGACATAACATAGTGGACGTGATATATTATGACCATGTTAGAAAATTTTCTATACCATTGTCCACACAAACACAATAGAATATTTTCATATCTTAGGTAAATATACCGCTAAGAATGGCGATTGTCAATACATATTTCAATATGGAGGGGATTCGGACAATGAAAATTAGAAAAGTGTTTGCTGAAGGAAAGAAATACATGACCAAAACCGGCGTTGCGGATGTGCCATTTGAAAACTACGAGTTGCGATCAGCGAATAGTAATTCCCCTATCGTAAAATATAACGGCGGAGTATGGGATGAACTTCTGTCGTATATTTGCGAAGAGATTGCGATAGATATTGGAAACGACCTCGCAGATGATGAGCTGACGGAAATCAAGCGTCGTGTACGTAATAGCGCAGAAATCTCTATCGTTATGGACATGAAACATATGCGGCTTTTCTCTGATGTTGATGAGACGACTGGTAAGTACACCACGTATCATGCCGGTCTTATGGTGCTTTACGATCTGGCCTCGTATGGATATAGCGACAACTTTTCATGTGTGTTGCTTTTGGATGAGGCTGAACTGAGGCATTTCGTGTCTGAGTTTTTTAATCAGACGTATGAACAGGCCGGAATGAATGAGGCGGCGTTTGAAATGAATAAAGAAATTGCGCATTCGTTGCTCGGATAAGCTCAAACAAAATTGTGCATTTTGGATTTTTCCTCTTGACTGGAATTTTAGGTAGTGCTATAATTGAGACAATCAAAATATAGCAATATCAATAGGAGGACAGGCGTCATGAGTGAAAATGCGCTGCGTGATGCGTTCGTTGAATGTGTAGAAAATAATGCATTTCAGATAGAGCTACCAACAAGTCGCGTCAAAATTTTGATGGGCAAACTGGATGCAAATTTTGAGAATATGCATACGGAAGAAGACTGCATTAAAGTATGTCAGTCATTCTACTCAAGAAATATAAAAGTTTTTTGCCGTTACAAGAATGTGATTCTGAAATACATCGAATTTGCGATCAGTCGTGGAGAAATGACGAATGCGCAACTAAAATTGCTGGATAATGTAAAATACAAGGATGTTCCAGTCCCCGATGGTAATAACGAAACTTATTTTCCGGATTTCGATACGCTAAGGGCGGCTGTTGAAGAAACGTTTCTTTCGTCTGATGCTGCTGATAGGAATGTGTATCTTCCTTCTGTTGCAGCAATTTATCTTGCATGGTGCGGTGTCACAATTGACCAGATGTGCGAAATTAGGAAATCTGATGTGTCATTCCTTTCTGTTATTATAGATGGCAAGGCAGTCCAACTTAACAGATCTGTAATGCGCGCGATTGAGGCATATATTGATAGTGTGGGCTACGGCACTATATATGCGTCTGTATCCCAATACAAAAAGTCCGAATACCTTTTCCGTACTAGGCAAAAGGCGAAACTTGACAGATCTGATATCAAGAATATGTTCACGCGCTTCAATGCTTTGAACCAACGCAAGTATGGATTGACTTACAAGAAGATATATATGTCTGGCGCGTTTCGTAGAGCATATGAGTATGAGCAACAGCATGGCACAATTAACTTCTTAAAAATGCCAATTGAAAAACTTATTTGTATTTTGGGTATCAATATTAACGAAAGCGCTGAGTCACGATGCGTGTTGCAGGCATCATTCCGCGCATTTAAGGAGCTGGCGGCAACGGCTAAATAATCAAATTGGGGCTGGTAGCATCCAGCCCCATAACAAAACGCACAAGTTATCCGAAATGCATATTTTTTGTTGACACAGGCCGAGACATGGTGTAATATAAGTATGCAGTTAACCGAAATGCCTTTTCGCTAAGTGGTATTTCCTCATTTGGGCGGGCTGTCCAGAATATTGGACAGCCCATTTTCAAAAGAACAAGTTATCCAAAATGCATAACACAGGCAAGCGAATCTTGTCGGCGTGGTGGAATGGAAGACACAATGGACTTAAAATCCATCGGGAAACCATGCGGGTTCAAGTCCCGTCGCCGATACCAATTTAACCGAAACATGATATAGAGGAGGAAATAACATGAGCGAAATCACAGTAACGACGCAACAACAACTTGACAATCTTCCACGTGACTACCACGGAAGAATCTACATCAAATTCGGTACGCCGTATGATAAGGCTATCGTAAGGCGGAAATATGATTTTGCTTCCGTCGAGGCATGGGGGAACAGCTCCGTCATGGCGCGGGGGAACAGCTCCGTCGTGGCATGGGATAACAGCTCCGTCGTGGCATTGGATAACAGCTCCGTCGTGGCATGGGGGAACAGCTCCGTCGTGGCGCGGGGGAACAGCTCCGTCGTGGCATGGGATAACAGCTCCGTCGAGGCGTGGGGGAACAGCTCCGTCGAGGCGCGGGTGAACAGCTCCGTCGTGGCATGGGGGAACAGTCAAATCAGCCCAAAGAGCGATACATCTAAAATTAAGACATCCGGCAATGCACGCATTGTGCGAGATCCGTGTTCCATTGACGAATATGTCGATTTTTACGGCATTGAGAACAGCAACGGCAAAGCGAAACTGTTTAAGGCGGTTAGGAAACGCGACGGGCTATACCGGTCGGACTGGGATTCAGATTTTATGTATACGATCGGAAAATCAGTTGTGGCAGACGGCTTTTGCACTGACCCGAACGAAGATTGTGGGAACGGCATCCACATGGCCTATCTCAGTTGGTGCTTGGCATACGGGAGTTGTTGGCCTGATCTCGCAATCCTTGAAGTTGAAGTGGACATGAACACGGTCGTTGTCCCGAAGTATGGCTCTGGAAAAGTTCGTGCACCGTCATGTAAAGTGATTCGGGAAGTCCCGTTGGAAGAATGCGGATTGTACGGCAAAATTCTTGCTAGAAGGTATGGAGGACAATAAAATGCCTGAGTGTATCGAACGTGATGCGGAACTTTCATTAGTGAAACCGGACGCGCCAGAGGATGAAAAATCCGCTGTTACAATCGCAACTGCCAAAAAACTCGCTCGGCGCACAAGGCTCCGAGCGCCCGCCACCGACGTTGCGCCGGTGGCGCATGGGCGGTGGCAAGGCACAGCAGACGGATACGCAGACGGCGAGCTGGTGTACGACTCTGCGATTGCTACAAATACTGCCCAAAAATGCAGCGCGAGAATGGACGGTGGTACTGATGGCTAAGCGCATTCCGAAAAATAATTCTTATGTCTGCATTCCTGCGGATAAACTTGCGGCTATAATTGAACAATGGTGTCCGCCGATTTTTGGCGATGTGGTAGGCGAGCAATGCGCCAACGGAGATTGCATTAACTGCTGGAAGTCGTGGTTAAAGGACGGTGATAGTGATGCGCTTGATTGACGCGGATGCCGTGCTGCGTAGCCCGTCGGACGATCTGCCGTACAAGGACAGTGTCCGGCGGGTGCTGATACAAGCGCCGACGGTGGACGCCGGGATGGAGCTTGAGCGCCAGCGCAAGACGGTTGGCACTTTTGCTTCAGCAACTGGGTGTGAGCATGGAGAGGCGGGAGAATAGACCGGGTGTTTTGCTCGGTACGGATACCGCCCGCACACGCTGGTTGGCGTGGTATGACTGCGACGCCCGATGCCCGTGGTGCGGCGCGAGGATGGACGGTGCTGAGTGTCACTAATAAAAAAATCAAGGCCGGTGCATAAAGATTAACAAAAAAAGAAAGGGCGATGCAATATCATTTATCTTGACAATGCTGCCACTTCCCCACTTGCTCCGGGCGTTTACGAAGCAATGGATGAATGGTATCAAAAACGGAATGTAGGAAACCCAGGGAGTCTACACACAAACGGTGTGAGAGCAAGGAAGGCCATAGAAAACGCACGAGAACAAGTCGCTGCGCTCATTAACGCAAATCCTGATGAGATTTATTTTACATCTTGCGGCACGGAATCAAACAACACGTGGTTTCGACTTCTAATGCGTGGTGACGATCTGTGTCAGGTCTATACCTCAAGAATTGAGCACAAATCCATTCTTGAGCCGTTAGCTGAAAGCGATTTCGTTATCCCGACTAAGGTCAAAGTGGACAAGAATGGGGTTGTCAACCTCGACTACATGAAAGAGTGGCTAAGACTTCCCAAATGGACGCCTACAAGCGTTTCTATCATGTGGGTCAACAACGAACTTGGAACCGTAGAGCCGATTCGAGAGATTGGTGAGCTGTGCCAAGATCTTAGCGTACTGTTCCATACGGATGCCGTGCAAGCAGCCGGTCATGTGCCGATTGATGTGCAGGCGAATTACATTGATGCGCTATCCATGTCTGGTCACAAGTTTGGATCGCCGCTTGGTATTGGAGCACTGTATATCAGCGATAAAGTCCGGACAAATATGCCACTGATTGTGGGTGGAGGACAGGAACGCGGACTGAGAGCCGGAACGGAAAACGTGGCAGGCATTGTTGGAATGGGTGTCGCTGCTGAATATGCAATGCGGACGTTGGATGACCATCGTGATATGTGGAAGACATACCGTGAGCTTATGCTGGAAGGTCTGAGTGAGCTTTTGCCGGGACAGTTCACTGTTAACGGCGGTGATGAGTTCTCTAGCATCCTGAGTCTCACTTTCCCCGGCGTACAGAGCGAATCTCTCCTGCTCCTGCTTGACCAAGAGGACGTATATGTGTCTGCCGGTGCTGCGTGCAGTGCTGGTGCTGGTTCGCCGTCTCATGTGCTGACTGCAATTGGACTGTCAGATGAACTGGCGGCTTGTACAATTCGCATTTCTATGGGTTTTGAAACCACGCAGGATGAGGTCATAGAAGCTACGAAAAAAATTGCGAGATGTGTTGAACAAGTCAAAGCGTTTCAGCCATAAATCAATGTTGCCTCATAACGACACAAGAAAACGTCTCATCCTAGGTATTCTTTCGGCTAACAAGGACGGATTGACCGCGCCCAGTTACAAATCAGCATACCGCTGTCAGGAAAGCCACGAATGCTTATTTTTTTTGCACCTAGTTATCCAAAATGCACAATTATACGAAAGGGGAAATACATTTGCCTGAAAAGACAGAAATAAAAGACATGAGCCTCCACGAAAAACTTGCCGGTATTCGCAAAATCGTTGAGGTCGTTCAGAAGAACAAGGAAGGCCACAATTACAAGTACGCTGGCGAGGAAACTATCCTTGCGAAAGTCATTGCTGGTATGGACAGGTACGGCGTCAACCTCTACTCGGAGATCGTGCCCGGAACGATGACGCTCACGCCGTATTCTTACACGAAAGTCAAGGCGCTCAAGGGAGGCGGCACATTTGAAGAAATCGTCAATGAGTTTCTTGTGCAAGGCGAACTCCTTTACACTTGGGTCAATGTAGACAACCCGGAAGACACACTGTCCGTGCATTGGTCGATGATTGGACAGAAATCGGATGCGTCTCAGGCAGTCGGCAGCGGACTCACCTATTGCAACCGTTATTTTCTGTTGAAGTTCTTCCAAGTCGCTACGCCGAAAGATGATCCTGACAACTGGAAATCTGCTAAGGAAGCCGCAGAGAACGAAGAGGATATCAAGATTGCCAAGTCGATTGTGGAGGAAATCAACAAACTCGTTAGCAATCACTTTGACCAGTTTACGGACGCAGAAGAGTCTAAGGCCGAACGCACGCGCGTTGCCGGAATCGTGAAAAAGTATGCCCGTAACAGCAATGGCAAGCCGAGCGCAGATTACTTCAATATTGAGAAGCCGGATGATGCTCAGAAACTCCTTGATGAGCTGCGTGCCGATTTTTCTGCTCAGTCTGAGAAGAAGCCCGACGAGAAAAATGAGCAGAAAGAGAAAAAAGCTGTAAAGTCTGAAAAGAAAGATAAAAATACAGAAGAATAAACGGAGGAAATCATATGAATCACATTGTAATCAAAGGCCGCATTTCGGCCACACCGGAAATTAAGACCACGCAGAATGGCAATAAAGTGTGCACATTTTCTGTTGCTGTGGATCGCCCGTATAGCAAGAACAAGGAAACCGATTTCTTCCGTTGCAATGCATGGCGCGGAACGGCTGAGTTCATCGAGAAGTATTTCAGCAAGGGACAGGAAATCCTTATCGACGGTGCAATGATTTCGAACACCTATACTGCAAAGGATGGCTCTCAGCGTACTTCATGGGATGTTCAGGTCAATAACGTCGAGTTCTGTGGTAGCAAGAGCAGTTCTGGCGAGTCCAGCGAAACGAAGAAGCCTGCCAAGGCAAGCAAGCCAAGCAAGGCCGCGACGGATGATGAGCCTGAGTCGGACGATGATGAAGACCTGCCGTTTTAATCACTAAATGCGGTACGATCTTCAAATTGACGAGATGCTGTGGAGCTATTCACGGCTGACCGCATATGAAAGTTGCCCATATCAGTGGTTGATGAAGTACATTTTCAAGATCAAAGGTCAAAGCAAGTTTTTTGCGGAGTACGGGAGTCTCATACACTCCCTACTCCAAAAATATCTGACCGGCAAGACAAAGCAAGATGATTTGCCGTATGATTTCATCTCTGGATATCTGAAAGACATCCATTCGCAAGCCCCGTCGAAGAAAATTTACGCAAATTACTTCGAGCAAGGCAAGAAGTATTTGTCGGAGTTGAATTTGCCGGAGCGAAAGACGATTGGCGTTGAAAAGCGTGTGCGATTCCAGTATGCAGGGCATCCGTTTATCGGATTTATTGACTGGCTTTCTGAGGATACCGATGGAAAGTTGTACATCACTGACCATAAGTCCAGAGACTTGAAACCGCGCTCCAAGCGCAAGAAAGCGACCGCTTCTGACAAAGAATTGGATAAATATCTGCGGCAACTCTATGTGTACTCAAAAGCAGTGTACAATTTGTGCGGCAGATATCCGGATTATCTGGAATTTAACTGTTTTCGTACCGGCGCATGGATTACAGAGCCTTTTGACCGTGAAAAGTACATCGAAACTGAAAAATGGGCAAGCGAACTGATCGAAAAAATCACAAGCACAGATAATTGGTATGCAAACGGAGATTTCTTTTTCTGCAACAACCTGTGTGACGTGTGTGGAGAATGTGAGTATTTTGAAATGTTTTGAGGGTGGTGAGTAAATGCAGATTGACCGGTCGGCAATTATGCAGGCCAAAGAAAAACTCGGAGACAAAAATGCTTATCTGATTGTGGATGAGCTTGGCATTACGGACTTCGATGAAAAGAATATGCGTTGCTGCTGTCCTTTTCATCAGGAAGACCATCCATCGTTCATCTACAACAAAAAGGCATATAACTTCAGGTGTTTTGGCGCTTGTGGTCGAAGTTATGACCTTCTTGATGTGCTGATGTACAAGGGAGCAACCTATGTGGATGCTTGCAAGAAGCTATTCGAGTTGGCTGATATGCCGTATCCGTTGGGAGAGCAACACGTCAAAACAAAGCGGTATTACAAGTATCCGAAAGAGGTCGAATGCGCGGATAAGTCCGCCGTATATAAGTACCTTGCACAAAGACACATCAGTGAGCGAACGGCAGACTATCTTGACATCAGGCAGGACGATCGCGGCAATCTTGTTTTTAACTACTATGACGAGAACGATGTGCTGACGATGGTGAAGTATCGCCCGGCCAGAAAAATCAGACACGGCGAGGCAAAGAACTGGTGTCAGCCCGGAGCAGATACGACTCCCCTACTCTTTAACATGAACCGCATCAATCCAGAGCAGCCGCTCTTAATTTGCTCAGGAGAACTTGATTGTGCTGCGGCAATCGAAGCCGGATGGTCAAACGCGGTGAGTATCCCGCTCGGTGATGGAAATGTCGAGTGGTGCAAGGTCTGCTATGACTGGTTGGAACAGTTTTCATCCATTATCATTTGCCACGACAACGATGAATCCGGCATGAAATTCCTGAAAACGGTATCTCCAATGCTTGGAGCGTGGCGGTGTAAGGTTATCAATCTGCCGGAGCACGTTGATATCGACGGCGAGAGCTATCCCATAAAAGACCTAAACGAATATCTATATCGTTGTGGTAAGGATGCTGTTTTGGAGCAGATCTTGTCTGCTGAGGATACGCCTGTCCCTTCTGTCGTTGACTTGTCTGACGTTGAGCCAACAGAATATGAAGACGTGGACGGCATTACATTCGGCCTGAAAGCTCTTGATGATGAACTCATGCGCCTGTTTTTCGGTACACTGACGATTATCAGCGGTCAGCCGGGCAGCGGCAAGAGCAGTCTGCTTGCTCAGTTAATTTGCAATGCCGTAGACAACGATATTCCGACGTGGCTGTTTTCCGGTGAACTCCCGAATGGCGTTGAAAAGTCGTGGTTGAACTATATCTTTGCTGGAAAGCGCAATCTTGAAAAGGCTGTGTCCCGTCGAGGCAATGAGTATTGGAAGATTCCAACCGCAGCTCGTGTCCAGATGAACATCGCCTACAAGAATAAGTGGTACATCTACCGTGACGATCACGATAATGACCTTGATGCGCTGATTTCTTCCATGACCGACGTTGTTCGCAAGTATGGAGTCAGATGCTTGATTCTTGATAACTTCATGTGCATTGATACGGATATGGAGGCAGAGGAACTTCGAGCACAGACAGCAACCGTAAAGCGCCTCATCGAGTTTGCAAAAAAATATCAGGCGGCGGTTATTCTTGTTTGTCATCCTCGAAAGATGGACAGCACGGCAAACGTAGGCATCTACGACATTGCCGGTTCTAGCAACATTGTCAATCTTGCCCATAGAACGATTGGTCTTCGGCGCGTGACGCAGGATGAGAGGGATAGCAAAGAAAGACTGTCTCCGCGCAAGAAAGAACTTATGAAATATGACGTTATTGCCACGGTTATCAAAGACCGAATGTTTGGGCGATCGAATATTGATAAGGGTATCTACTACGATCCTGAATCACGACGGTTCTTTACGGATGCAGAGGAATATGGACGCCAATTCTCGTGGGATACAAAAAACTATACAGAACCGCTCCCCTTGCCCCCGCAACTTGAGGCTGAGAATGAAGAGGACGAGGTATTTGGAACGGTGGAAACGGATGGTGACGATAGATAGAGATTAAAAATGTGAATTTGTTTTATGGTGAGTGCGTGGATTATATGAGGGCGCTCCCTGATGCGTCCGTAGATATGATTCTTTGCGACTTGCCGTATGGAACATCTGCCTGCAAGTGGGATTCCGTTATTCCATTCGAACCTCTTTGGGAACAGTATAAACGTATTATTAAATATCGTGGAGCGATTGTTCTATTCGGTTCTGAACCGTTCAGTAGCGCATTACGAATGAGCAATCTTGATATGTACAAGTATGACTGGAAATGGGAAAAACCTTCAGGGGCAAATTTTTTGAATTTTAAGTACCAGCCAGCAAAAGTTCATGAAGACATTGTGGTTTTTGGTATGGCTCCGACGTCGTATGTTAAGAGCGGCATCAACATGATTTACAATCCACAAATGTGTTCTGGTAAGCCGTATGAAGGGCTTTCAGGAAAGCAGAGGAATGATTATGGTAACAGTTCTGTTCGCACACCAATTAAACAGGTCGTGAGTAAAAACACTGGAACTCGCTATCCTCGTTCTATTCAGAAGTTCACTTTGGATAAGGACAAATTTCATCCTACGCAAAAGCCCGTTGCCCTGTTGGAATATCTAATTAAGACATATACCGATGAAGGAATGACTGTCCTTGACAATTGTATGGGCAGTGGCTCAACCGGCGTTGCTTGTGTGAACACGAACCGTAAGTTCATTGGTATTGAACTTGATGAAGAATATTTCTCAATCGCTTCGAACCGGATTGCTGAAGCAATGCAAGCTAAATCTCAAGAAATTGCATGAAAGAAACTGGTGATTTAATAGATAATATTGTTGTTGATAGAATCTGGGCTATGCCTAATAAGAACACTTTTGAAATCAAGCCTATTCATGATTTAATCACTTCTGAAATGACAGATGGATTGTGGATTGACCCATTTGCAAACAGAAACAAATTTGCGTCAATCACGAACGATTTAAACCATGATTATGATACCGACTACCATTTGGATGCTTTAGATTTTTTACGGTTGTTTGATGATGATACTGTAGATGGTGTCCTATATGATCCGCCATATTCACCGCGTCAAGTAAGCGAATGCTATAACCATGTTGGGTATAATATTACGCAGGATTCTACGAAAGCGTCATTTTGGAGCAATCATAAAAAAGAGATTTCTAGGATCGTTAAAATCGGTGGAAAGGTAATTACTTTCGGATGGAATAGTGGTGGAATTGGGCACAAATATGGGTTTGAGAAGCAGCGAGTCCTTTTAGTTCCTCATGGCGGATGGCATAACGACACTATCTGCACTGTAGAACTAAAAACTCATGAGGAAGAGAGAGTGTGCAATGGTAAAATTGTTCAACTATAGAGGATGGCAAGCAGAAGTGCGACCATCACCAGAAGATGATGGGTATTACGCCGGTTGTATTGAAGGGACTTATCACATGTTGCTTTTTGGCGGCGATACGCTTGAAGAGGCAAAACAGTGTTTCATGGACACAGTAGATGAATACATTGAACGAGGCATTCTAAACGAAAGGCGGTGATGCCTATTTTAAGCAAGAACTACTGCACATACCATCTGCACACGGAATTGTCATTGCTTGATAGCGTAACAAATTTTCAAGATTACATCAATAGAGCGGTTGAACTGGGACAAACAGCGATTGCTTTTACAGAGCACGGAAATGTATATCAATGGGTGGAAAAGAAAATCGCTTGCGACAATGCAGGTCTGAAATACATCCACGGGTGCGAAGTATATCTCACGGAGAAGTTGGAAGTCACAGACCCATGCACCGGTGAGCAAAGTAAAGTAAGAGACAACTACCACACTATTTTGCTTGCGAAAAACTATGCTGGTCTGCAAGAAATCAACACGCTAATCAGCCGCTCGTCTGACGCGGATCATTTCTACTACAAGCCAAGAATCACGTTTGATGAATTCCTCGGTACGTCAGATAATGTTATCCGTATCAGTGCTTGTCTTGCCTCTCCCCTGAACAAATTGTCGATCATGCATCCAAGGTATTTTGAGCTTTTGAAGCATTACAATTATCTTGAGATCCAGCCACATGATTATCAGGAGCAGGTAGATTTCAACCGGCATCTTGCCGAAATGTCTGCTGAATATGGAATCCCGCTTATTGCCGGAACGGATACGCACAGCTTGAACCAATACAAGGCTGAATGCCGTAGTATCCGACAACTAAGCAAGCGGATTATGTTTGCGGACGAGGACGCATTCGACCTGACATACAAATCATATAATGAGCTGGTCGAAATGTTCCGAAAGCAAGATGCGCTTCCCGAAAAATTGTATCTTGAAGCAATCGAGAATACGAACCGCATGGCAGAATCCGTAGAGCCGTTTAAATTAGATTTTTCGTTCAAATATCCGATTCTATATGGCGAACGGGATGGCGATATACTCAGAGAGACAATCAAGAAAAACTTTGAAGCGAAGATTGCAGACGGTGCTATCACACCGGAGCAAATTGAGCCGTTCAAGAGCGCGGTTGACGAGGAACTGAGAGTTTTTGATAAAATTGATATGTCTGCCTTCATGTTATTCATGAGCGAGCTGGTTACTTGGTGCAAATCGCATGATATCCCGATTGGTTTTAACCGTGGTTCATGTGGTGGTAGCCGAGTTGCTTATATCACGAATATCACCGACTTGAATCCTGAAAAGTGGCACACCGTTTTTTCACGATTCGCTTCAGAAGCACGAAAAGAGATTGGAGATTGGTTTTCGGTTTCCCCTTACAGTAATGTATTGAATAAAAACGCAGTGAACCGGTAAATGCCGGGTGTGTGGCCTATGGAGAACAACAGCGCCGCAGGAAATGGCGGCTTGAGGCCATGCTAACAGGGAACGCCTAAGTCAAATGATATGGTAATCCTGTGGCTTAACAGGCTCAAACGACTATCCCATTGTGGGAGTAGATGCACGGTGAAATTCCGTGCATCGAAGTGCTGCGCCCCTCGATATGAGGGTGAAGATATAGTCTATCCCGACTCATTTCAGAGTGTTAAAGTACCATGAAAATGGCGGTATCAGAGATCGACATTGACGTATCCCCGTCCGATCGTGATAAAGTATATGAGTACATTATCAACCGATTCGGACAAGAGAAAACAGCATACATTCTTGCCATTGGTACGACAAAAGACAAAGGCGTCGTTGATGACGTATGCCGTGCTCTCAGCATTAAATGGGAGCAAGAAAATTGCGAGGATGAGCGTCCGTTAAAAGCAAGAATCGCCGAGTTGCGTGGCGGCGGAGAGAACCTGAAGCGCAACAAGGATGAAATCATCGTCCTAACGAAGCAGATATCAGCAATGAAGGCCAGAAACGAGGCAATCAAAGCAGATAATCCTTGGACGCTGAAACTTGCTGCCTCTATCAAGAATTTGTACGATTCAAATCCGGATGAGGCAAAAAGCAAATATCCTGAAGTCTTCTATTACTTTGATGGCCTTGTAGGCACTGCCGTTTCACAGTCTATTCATCCGGCAGGTATCGTAGCAAGCCCTATTACGCTGCGCGACAACTACGGTACGTTCATTTCTGATGGTAAGGAAGTGCTTCAGATTGACATGGATTGTGTGCACGAAGTTTCACTCGTGAAATATGACATTCTAGGGTAAAACTTGCCCTGTTTAAAACGGGTTATATGCTGGAAACCGCTAAAGCTGCTATGCACCTGCACGGTTTTGTATGCCATGTAGTCGAAACAGTTAGCAGATGTAACAATGCGCAATCAGCAGGCACGATAAGATCAGCCTCAACGACTGTCGGAATATCCGAATGTGTAATCAGTGATGTTTACACATAACCCCGTGAAAATGATACAGTCTGAACACTTGCGGAGACGCAAGGAATCAAGCAGAAATGACTTGATTACCCAGCAAATAACATAATATGGGTATAACAAATTTGTAAGTAACATTGAGATCATTCGTGATGCTTACCGGCTTCTTGGTCAGCCGTTCCCGAAAGCTCATGAAATCGACTGGGACGATAAAGCGGTCTGGAAAGATATGCTCCGCTCCCCTGTTGGAATCTTCGAGTTCACCGGAGACTACGCTTTTCAAATGTTGTGTAAGTATAAGCCGAAAACCATTTTCGATATGAGCCTTGTAACGGCAGCTATCAGGCCGTCTGGCGCGTCGTACCGTAACGACTTGATGGAACACAAGACACATCACAATCCATCGCCGATTATTGACGAACTCCTGAAGGAGAACAACGGGTTAACGAGAAGCCCCTACACACAGCAATGTGTGTAGCAAACCCATTGAATTGCTGGAAAATCCTAAAGCTCATATAGCTACAACGTAGGTGCGTATAGTGCCAGGCGTGAAAGCCGTGAAAGCAAAAAGAATATATGAGATGGCATATGGTCAAATCCTAAGTGCTTTGACAATGGAGAATCAGCAGCCAAACCGGAAACGGAAGGTTCAACGACTAAGTGGTGTGCAAGCGATTGGCACATCCAGCGGTGGGCATCCATAAAAGGATGATGATATAGTCTATTATTTGCTGAAAGGCAAATGGTGTAGCGACCGACATCTGATTTTCAGTTCTCGTTTATCAGGAGGACATTATTAAATTTCTTCAGGAAATCTGTGGTTTCACAGGGTCGGAAGCCGATGAACTTAGACGTTGTATCGCCAGAAAGGACGAAGATGCGCTGAAAGCAGCGTTGCCTAAAGTCCTTGATGGATATTGCTCTAAGTCTCCGCAACCTCGTGAAATCGCAGAAAAGGAAGCCAAAGAGTTTATTCAGATCATCGAAGATGCATCGAGCTATATGTTCGGTTATAATCATAGTATAGGCTATTGCATGATCGGCTATCTTTGCGCTTACCTTCGTTTCTATCATCCCGCCGAATTTATTACGGCGCTTCTAAATAATGCAAAGACGGACGATGATGTCAAAGGCGGCAGTGAGTTGGCACATCTCTATCATATTAGTATTGTTCCTCCGAAATTCGGTATCTCAAAGGACAAGTACCAGTACGATAAAGATACAAACGTCATTGCAAAAGGCATCGCAAGCGTCAAGTTTATGAGTGCTGCGATTGGTAATGAGCTTTATGCGCTTGCGCATGACAACCGGCCTGAGACGTTCATGGATTTGCTATTGCGTATCGACAATGAAACGTCCTTAAACTCGCGTCAGCGCGACATCCTCATTAAGGTTGATTATTTCTCCGATTACGGCAATGCCAAAGAGCTACTTCGGATGGTAGAGGTTTTCTCGTTCTTCAAAAACGGAACGATGAAGAAAATCTCTAAAGAGAAACTGCCTGCACAGTTTGAGAAAATCGTGAGGAAGTATTCTACTGACGTATCTAAATCAGGCGCGCCTGCGAAGTCTTATACCATCCTTGATATGCATGGGCTGCTGAACGAATTTGAACGTAGGATCCGCGACCTGCATATTCACGACTTCGATTACAAGTCGAAAATGCAAAATCAGCTTGAAAACATGGGGTATATCGACCTTACAACCAACAAGCCGGAAGATCGTCGCAAACTCATGATTATGGACATCCGTCCTCTTATCGGTAAAGAGGACAAGCAGATATGGGGCTATGCTTTGTGGACTCGGTCAATCGGCAGCGGCAAAACGGCTCGTCTGACTTTACGTGCGAACATCTATGACCAACAGCCGGTCGCAAAGCATGACGTGATTTTGGCAACAGATGTTTCAAAAAACTACAAAGGGTACTGGTATCTGAACGCATTCGGCTACGTCATATAAAGTTATCCGAAATGCACATTTTTTTGTTGACACAGGCCGAGACATGGTGTAATATAAGTATGTAGTTAACCGAAATGCCGTTTTGCTAAGTGACATTTTCTCATTCGGACGGGCTGTCCAGAATATTGGACAGCCCATTTCTTGAAGCACCACTTATCCGAAATGCATAAAGTAAATGGTTGGAAGGAGCAGGTCGTGAGAAAGGAAACAATTTGGCAGGTGGTCATCACGATTTTAATTGTGGCGATGTGTCTTACCTCATGGACAATGAAAATTAAAGATAAAATGACCAAACAGCAGAATGATATTCAAGCAGAGGCCGTAGCAAGCGACGCAGTTGAGACTCCGGTTGAGGAAGTCGAGCAGAGCGATCCAGAGGATGAACCTGCAACGTTTGTAAGTCCATACGCAGGCATCTCGCTCAAAGAGCACGAAGCAACGCTGATGGCGAGAGTCGTTTGGGCTGAGGCTCGTGGAGAATCCTATGACGGTCAGGTGGCGATTGCACAGGTCATTTTGAACCGTTATCTAAAAGGCTACGGCAACTCAATTACGGACATTTGTTGCGCGAGAAATCAGTTCGCTGTTGGGCACACATATACGGAGAAGCAGTTGCAAGCAGTGTGGGATGCCCTGTCTGGGTATGATGCATTGTCTGGCTACTCGCAGTCAAATCAAAATAGCACAGAGGTGGTTTACTTTTCCACAGGTTGTTTGCGGTATGGGAGCTACTTCTGTACAATCGGCGGTCATGTTTTCCGCACATATAGTTAAGGAGGGTTTATGGGTAGAGTAATTATTCAAGAGTTTACTTGTAAAAATCCGATCGAAATGATTGGAACGGAAGCTGGTGTTTGCTATGGAGCTGATACCAGTGATCCAGAGAAAAATTATAAGCGAGGCATCGATTGCCTTGAAAGCGGTCACGGTCGAACCTTCGAGTTCCCTAACGTGTACATGATCCTAGACGGCTACTCTGCACGTGTTATCCGAGAATGGTACACACATATCGGTTGTTTGCCGACTCGCCTACAGAGCAGCACACGGTACATCGATTACGAGCACGGGTTCGACTATTACATTCCCGATAGCGTGAAGAAAACGACAGCGACACTCACCGTATACAAAGAGATGATGGACTCCATTGCCAAGTATCTTGCGTGGCTCGTTGACCTCGGTGTGCCGAAAGAGGATGCCGCAAATGGTCTTCCGCTCGGCATGACCACAACGATCGTTGACAAGCGAAATCTGCGCAACCTGATTGATATGTCTCACCAGAGAATGTGTACCAGAGCATATCATGAGTTCCGAGATTTATTTCATGATGTAGCAACAGCACTTTCGGAATACTCAGAACAATGGGCGTACATCGTGGATCATTATTTTGAGCCAAAGTGTGAATATCTCGGCTACTGCAACGAGAAAAAATCGTGTGGCCGTAAAGAAAAGAGGGAATCCAAATGAGAGTCGTATGTATCTCCGGCAAGGCCGGTAGTGGCAAAGATGAAGTTGCTCAGGCGATGAAAGAGACATTTGAGGGCTATGGCGAGAACGTGCTAATCGTGCATTTCGCAGACCTATTGAAGTTTATCTGCGAGAAGTTTTTCGACTGGGACGGTAAAAAGGACGAGGCCGGAAGGACTTTGCTCCAATATGTTGGAACGAATAAGATTCGCTCAAAATCACCTGATTTTTGGGTGGATTTCATCGCAAATATGCTTGAGATGTTTGATGACGAATGGGACTATGTCCTGATTCCTGACTGTCGGTTCCCGAATGAGTTTGAGGTGCTTGCATTTTACGGGTTTGACGTGAATCTCGTTCGTGTAAATCGACCTGCCTATATGAGCTGCCTTACAGATTTTCAGCAGGAGCATCCATCGGAGACTGCGCTTGATGATTATCCGTGGGACTGGGTCATTAAGAACGATGGGACGATTGAAGACCTCCGTGCAGAAGCAATCAGCCTGGCATTTGATATGCTGCGAGGTGTCTGGCATTGACGATCCTGTTTGATGCTGACGATACTGCTGAGAATCTGCTTGAATGTTGGGTCAACACGCTTAATCGACGGCACGGGACGTCTGTGAACAAAGACGAGATTACAGAGTGGGATATGACGTTGGCTTTCCCGACATTGAGTCCAGAAGAAGTATTCTCTCCTTTATATGAGGACGATTTCTGGAAACAGGTCACTCCCCTCCCCGGCTGTATTGAGTATCTTCAGCGGTTGATTGCAGACGGTCATGAGCTGTACATGGTCACAGCTACGGACTACAGGACTTGTCGTGCGAAGATTGACAGGTTGCTTGAGATTTTCCCGTTCCTGTCGCAAGACCACATTATCATTTGCAACAACAAACAGATGATCCGTGGAGACATCCTGATTGATGATGCCCCGCACAACCTCATTGGAGGGAGATATCGAAAAATCCTCATGTCAGCACCGCATAATCGAGACTTCAACGCTGCTGCACATGATATCTACCGGGCAAATTCGTGGGATGCCGTGTATTCAATTATAAAATCGTTCGTGATGAAGGATGAAGTCGAGAAAATCCTCTTTTCTTTCATTCCGGAAGATAAATAAATACAACAAGGAGGAGTGTCGATGCTTGTCACAAAGCGAGATGGACGTGAAGTACCGTTTTGTAAAGAGAAAATCGTTGACGCGATCAGTAAGGCAAATGACGAGGCAAAATTATCTGGGGTGGATCATCTCTCTCCAATTATGATTTCTGCTATCGCAAGTGAACTGTATGCCAAATTTAAGGTTGATGGGCACGCAATCGCTGTGGAGGACATTCAGGACGCAATCGAAATGGCCTTGATGCAAAAGGGCTATTACGACGTTGCCAAAATCTATATCCGATACAGATATGAACGTCAGCTCTACCGGAATGGCAATACAACGGACGGTAAAATCCTTGCTATCGTAGATGGTAGTAACGAAACCGTAATTCAGGAAAATAGCAACAAGAATCCAAAGATTGCTGCGACACAGCGCGATTATATCGCTGGCGAAGTAAACCGCGACATTACGAACCGGCTTCTGCTTCCGAAGAGTATTAAAAACGCACACGAACACGGCATCATTCATTTCCATGACCAAGATTATTTCCTTGAGCACATTATGAACTGTTGCCTCGTGAACCTTGATGATATGTTGCAGAACGGCACTGTGATTAACGGAACACTGGTTGAAAAGCCGCATAGCTTCGCTACGGCATGCAACATTGCAACACAGATTATGGCGCAGGTGGCGTCAAATCAGTATGGCGGTCAGTCAGAGAGTCTTGCACATCTTGTCCCGTTCATTGACATCAGCCGTCAGAGAATCCGTAAGAACGTTGAGGATGAGCTTCAGGACGTCGAATGTGGGTCTGACACGATTGAAAGAATCACAGAAGACCGGCTGAAAGAAGAAATCAGACGCGGCGTCCAGACAATTCAGTATCAGATCAATACGTTGATGACTACGAATGGTCAGACGCCGTTTGTGACTATCTTTATGTACCTTGATGAAGTGCCTGAAGGTCGTGCAAGAGACGATTTCGCAATGCTCATTGAGGAAGTTCTGAATCAGCGTATCGAGGGCGTAAAAAATGAAAAGGGCGTCTGGATTACTCCCGCCTTCCCGAAAATCATTTACGTTCTTGAGGAAGATAACATTCACGATGACAGCAAGTATTGGTATCTGACGAAGTTGGCAGCAAAATGCACTGCCAAGCGCATGGTGCCGGACTACATCTCTGAGAAGAAGATGAAAGAGCTGAAAGTAGACGAAAACGGAGACGGTCACTGCTATACTTGCATGGGATGTCGCAGTTTCTTGACACCATACATTGATGAAAATGGCAGGCCGAAGTATTATGGCCGCTTCAATCAGGGCGTTGTGACTATCAATCTCGTTGACGTTGGTCTTAGCGCAAACAAAGATTATGATCGATTCTGGAAGATTTTCGACGAGCGCCTTGAGCTGTGCCATAGAGCACTGAAACTGCGCCATGAGCGACTTGAGGGGACGGTTTCTGACACGTCGCCTATCCACTGGCAGTACGGCGCGCTTGCTCGCCTCAAAAAGGGAGAGACGATTGACAAGCTGTTGCATGGTGGCTATTCGACTATCTCTCTTGGCTATGCTGGCCTGTATGAATGTGTGAAGGCGATGACCGGCAAGTCGCATACCGACCCGGAAGCAAAGGAATTTGCACTGTCTATCATGCAGCACATGAACGATAAGTGCGCAGAGTGGAAAGCGGCAGAGAATATCGCCTACTCCCTCTATGGATCTCCTATCGAAACTACCACCTACAAGTTCGCTAAATGCTTGAAAAAGCGTTTTGGCGTTATTCCGGGCATCACAGATAAGAATTACATCACGAATAGCTATCACATTCCTGTTACGGAAAAGGTTGATGCTTTCGGGAAACTCGGATTTGAATCTGAGTTCCAGCAGTTGAGTCCTGGCGGCGCGATTTCGTATGTGGAAGTTCCGAATCTAACTGGCAACATTAACGCTGTGCTGTCCGTAATGAAATTCATCTACGACAACATTATGTATGCTGAGCTGAATACGAAATCCGACTATTGTCAGGTCTGCGGCTGGGATGGCGAGATTGATATTGTCGAGGACGAAAATGGTAAGTTGATTTGGAAGTGCCCGAACTGCGGGAACGCAGACAAATCAAAAATGAACATCGTGCGACGCACTTGTGGCTATCTTGGCACGAACGACTGGAATCAGGGTCGTGTACAGGAAATCAAAGAGCGTGTGCTCCATCTCGGAGATAACGACGAATGAACTACATGAAAATCACAAAGCACGACATCGCTAACGGCGAGGGCATCAGAGTTGTACTCTGGTGCTCTGGCTGTACGCTCCACTGCAAAGAGTGTCAGAATCCGCAGACATGGGATTTTAATGCTGGTAAGCCGTTTGATGATACTGCGAAGCAAGAACTCTTTGAAGCGCTCGACCATCCGTGGATTCAAGGGCTTACGCTGTCCGGTGGGCATCCTTTGGAGAAAGAAAACATTGAATGTGTGCTCTCACTTATTAAAGAATGTAAGACACGCTTGCCGGACAAAGACATTTGGCTATACACGGGCTTGAAACTATCCTTAGAAGACATTTGTCAGGTGTTGCGTGACTGCGACGTCGTTGTTGACGGCGCGTATGTGGACGATCTGCGTGACATCTCTCTGAAATTCAGGGGAAGCAGCAATCAACGCCTGATTGACGTGAAAAAGACGATTGAGAATCAAGAAATTACATTGTGGGGTGAAGAAAATGTTTGATCCTAACATCAATACCGTGGAACTGTACATTAACGGTAGATATTTTTGTAGAATTGTTGATCCTGATATTTCTGTTCACATCGAGTCTACTGAAAAGCGCAATCAGCAGACAGGAGAAAAAACTATGACTGGTAAAGAAAGCAGTATTTCTGTAAATGGTCATTGCGATTTTAGTTCGAAATCACCAAACGTGACTGAGAGAGGCATTACGATCAGTCCATTGGAAAATGTTATTTCTTGCAGCGAAACTATCAGCACATCCTCTGTGCGCTCTAATCTAAATAAGGACACGACGCCATACCTGAAAGGTTGAGAAAAATGGATAACAATAACACAACTATGACAACTGAGACTGAATATCTCCGTCAGGAGAATGAGATGTTCCGCGCCGAAATAGCAGACCTTACTCGCAAATTAAATCATGCCGTCTCCGAATGCGGCGTTCTTAAACTGGAACATCAGCTCATAAAAGAATACGATCTGTGGGAAGCCATTGGGGATGAAAAGTTGGAAGGGAATATTCTGGCAAGTGTCGCTGGCGCAAATGATCTTGCAGATATGTTGTGTAGGGAAATTAAAGAGTGCGTGATTGGTGAATAAAATTGGGATCATTTCGATGAGGTTTCAGAATGAATAACTTTAAATTTATTGTAATTGTGAATTTTATAGTTCAAGTTGTATTTATTTCGTGTGTTGCCGCTGTTGCTGTTGATTTCAACCGCCCGACATTGCTTTGGTGGTGGTTGTTAGCACCATTCTTCTGTTTCACGTATTCATCAAAGACAGAGACTTGAAATGATATTTAAAAGTTTGGTGCAAAGAGACAGGCTCATACCAAAACGCTGTTTAAAAAGAGATATCCGAAGGAGGCTAATATGGACGCGCTGAAATTTATCGAAGAACGAAACCGGATGTGTGATTACTACCGGGGCGGCAATGCGCTCTCCGGGTGCGCGGAGTGCCCGGCGTTTCAAATGACGTGCGTCTCCGTCCGATCGGTGACGGCAGAATACATCGCCGCCGTTGAGCAGTGGTCGAAGGAGCACCCGCGCAAGACGCGGCAGGATGTGTTTTTGGAACAGTATCCGGAAGCTTGGGTCGATGAAGACGGGTGCTTGCGTATATGCCCGAATGGAATTTCGCCGTGGCATCGCAGCGAAGATGGGGAATGTATCACCTCGGATAAATGTGCCGATTGCCGCCACGAGTTTTGGATGCAGGAGGTGGAGTGATGGAGATTAAAATAGAAGATTATCTTAGTCCAGAAGAAATCAAAGACATTTGCAAAGATGCTTTATATGAAAAAGTTAGAAATGATATGCAGGAACTGAATGTCAACGATATCATTGCAAACATTTCTCATGCAGAAGTTGAAGCAATGGTTAATGCATATGTCGGTAATGATAATTTTTGTAAGACGGAAATTCCCAAGAAGGTACGCGCTGTGATTGAGAATCTTGGGACTTATTCTGTATTTAGAAAAGCAGATGCATGGGAACGGAAAAACAGTGTGGCATATGACATCATGGAGGAAGAATGCCGCGCCGCAAGACCGCTTATTAAAAAAAGTGTTGAACGAATCATCGATCAGTACGACTTCCCGCAGTTAGAGAGAGACGAAATCATGTATACGATTGCTGACGTCTTGACCGATAGGCTCTTGCCGGAAAAGGATGTCAAGTGATGGATTGCTTCAACTATAATTGTCCATTTCGCAGCAACACAACGAGTTCTTCCAATCGTTGTGAATGCATTGCTTGCCTGAATAGATGCGAAGCGTCTACTGCCTACGCAAGTAATCACACATTGACGGACGATGAGTTCGCAATATTGAGAGCGAACATGAGCCGCGATACTAATTACGGAATCGGGAATGGCTGTTAGGAGGCGAACATGATGGAACGGCTTACTGAACGGAATAACTACACCATGCACGAGAACGGCGTTTGTTGTACACATTTTCTTAGCCCTGAATGTTATGAGGTTTCTGGCAACTGCTCCGCCGGATGCAAATGGGAAGAAGTTGCGTGGAGTGCCCTTGCAGCATATGAGGACACAGGTTTGACACCGGAAGAAATCAAGGATTCTCTTGTAAAGTATAACTATCTGATTTCCTTGGTAGATAAGTTCAATGCCATTCCGAGAGGATATTTTTGACGTGTTGAAAATTCTGGCGTGTAGTTAATTATGGAGGTGACACTATGGAGAGACTGACGTTTGATGGCAATTTTTGCGACATTGCTCAGTGCCGGGAGCTGCCGTGCCCGTATAACAACGCTTGTACGCAACGACAGGTATGGGAACGCCTGAAACAGTACGAAGATAGCGGCCTGTCCCCTATTGCCTGTGAAGAAGCGAAAAAGATTGAGGGCGGGCTGTCTGAGCATGATTACTCCATTGCGCGCATGGTGGAATTGATGCAGGCCGATAAGGCCGGGCGCGTGGTGGTGCTGCCGTGCAAGGTTGGCGGAGAGGTGTACTCAACGCTTGACGATTTTGGGCGGATACATCAATGCAGAGCAACGTATGTCCACCTAGATGAGCAGCCGTATCTGAACGTTGCGGCACTTAAGCCTGTTGATTACGAAGGATCGCAATACGGAGCCTCATTCGGGGCGTTTGGGAAAACCGTATTCCTGACCCGCGAGGAGGCGGAAAAAGCATTGGAGGCGATGAAGGATGGCAATTAGCAAATCAAAGCGTGAAGCGGTCTACCGAAAGTATAATGGTCACTGTGCGTATTGTGGACGCGAAATCTCCTACAAGGATATGCAGGTAGACCATTTTCAACCATTGAGGGCGTGGGGGATTGAGGACGCTGGAACAGATGACCTTGACAACCTCATGCCAGCCTGCCGAATGTGCAATCACTACAAGCGTGCAAATTCGCTTGAAACTTTTAGACGGTACATCGCAGAAATTCCGCGAAAGCTGCGCGAGAACTATATCTACAAGGTCGGCGTTGTTTATGGCAATGTTATCGAGGCCGAAAAACCGATTGAGTTTTACTTTGAGGTGCAGGAAAGGAAGGAGCGCTGACAATGGCTGAGGCAAAAAAGCCTTTTTACCGCGACAAAAAATGGAAACTTGGTAACAACTCCGGTTGGTGGCATATCCCATATTGCCCGCATTGCAAGCGGCAGTTAGGACTAATGGCAGAAGAGCAGAAGGCTGAAAAATGCCCAATGTGCAGCAGGCCGTTAAATTGGGGGGACGGCGAAAATGGCTGACTACAACCTGAAACCGTGCCCTTTCTGCGGCGGTAAAGCACGGCTGTTTGTAGATGGCGGCGTGAGAGTAATTTGCTCTAAGTGCTATGTGGGTACAATGAATCTGACGGACAGCATTGGGTACGAAAGCAACGCCGTAGAAACGGTGGTTGCTGCGTGGAACAGGAGGGATGACAATGGCTAAATATATTGATTGCGGAACGGCAATTGCCAAGCTAACCGCACTGGATGCCGCTGCCGGAACCGCCGGAAGAGGTGCAGGAGAATGAGTGAAAGACAAGAACACCGTCAGCGCCTTAACGCCAGGATTGCATACGCCGCCGCTATTGAGCGATGGGCGAAGAATCAGCCGCCACGCATTCGGTTCTTTGCCGTCAGACGCTGGCTGAAAGAGATGCCGAGGAAGGAGAATTTTTATGCGGCTGATTGATGCAGACAACGCACTGGAATTGTTCCGGGCAGAGTACCAGAATACGGAAAATCTGATAAAGCAAGGCGAAAAGCAGCTTGATAGCCTTGCAGAGGGGTACACGGAAGCGGCGCACATAATCAAGCACATTTCGCCAACCGTGGATGCAGTGCCGGTGGTGCATGGGCGGTGGGCGCATCTTGGCGGAGACGAGTGGTGCTGCTCTGCATGTGGTTTCGTCATCACTACTGAGGGTAGTTGGGATAAGCCTACTAAAAAATATTGTGAGGACTGCGGCGCAAGAATGGATGAGGTGGAATGATATGGAAACAGTAAATTGTATGCGATGCGATTTTCGTCATAAGGATAACGGGAATTGCACTGCGGTCGGTGGGTTCTGCACTGCGGTACCGGCCGCGCACTGTCCGATGCTACGAGCATATTTAGATACTGGCCTTACGCCGGTAGAGTGTACAAATGCGGCAATCCTCATTAGATCCGCTTTTAGCGACGACCTGTCAAAGGCAGAGCGGATCCTCGAGCTAATGCAGGCCGACAAAGAAGGGCGGCTAGTAGTATTGCCGGAAGGAGAAGAAAGCGATGACTGAATACGAGCTGAAACCGTGCCCGTTCTGCGGCGGTAAAGTTAGCCTTGTTCTGTGTGATGACGAAGGGAATCTGCATGATGAGGCATATAGAGAACATTCATACAGTGGGGTTGGCTTTATGCTTCGCCACACTCACGAGGAAAACCCGAGCTGCCCGATTGCAAGCTATGAATGTGATGGCGGGATTTTGGGCGGTGTGTATATTTACGACACGGAAGAGCGAGCTGCTGAAGCATGGAATAGGAGGGCCGAGAATGGCTGAATATATTACGCGGGCACAGTACAACGATATTGAAAGCACTGTGTTCCTTGGAGATCGTCAGGAGTTCAATGCCCGCTTGCAGAAACACACGGGAATCGTAGCGCGGCCATATACGGCCTACAGCTATTACGATGCTGCCGGGAACTATCTGGGTGACAGCAACGACACTGACTTGGACGGACTGCTTCAAGCGGCCTACATGGAGGTGCAAAATGACTGAATACATCGAGCGTGAAGCGATAATGGAGTTCCCAATCCGGAAAGACCATTGCGACAAGGAGCGCGCGAACGAGCATTTTATCTTTGGCATTGAGTCGGTTCTGGAATACGTAGAGAATCTGCCTGCCGCCGACGTTGCGCCGGTGGTGCGGTGCGAGAATTGCCGCTATGCAATGTGGGTGGAATGGGCGAAGAAATACTCCTGCGGTCAAGTCCGTGGCCTGTTGGTATTCGGAGATCATTTCTGTGCATTCGGCAAACGAGAGTATGAGAGCAGGCCGCAAGCATCATTATGACTGCGGCGTACATTTTTGCGATCGGCTTGGAATGGATTGCCCAGACGATTCGGATTTTTTCTGCTCCTACGGAGAGAGAAAGGACGGAGGTGTAGAATAATGCGAAACCCATGTAAGGACTGCATCTATTATCACAAGGAGAACAGAACTTGCCAGTCGAAGAAATGCGCTACTGGTGGTAGTGGGAAAGTATCTTGGATTGATAAATTGTTCTGTTCCCCAGTTTCCGTGGCGTAAAAAGGTTAGTTTGAGGTGATGACAAATAAAGTGTGATACATGTATTAACGCACGCGCCATCCTGTCCGAAAACGGTTGGCATCGTGTGTGTAACTTGTCAAGCAAGTCAGCTTTGAGATGTATTACTGGCGAGAAAAGCCAATATACAAAGTTTCACGGGAAAGAGAGTTGTAAATCTTGAAGGCATGGCTCGTCAGAGAGAAAGACGAATTTATCGCAACAATCGTCTTTGCAGAAACAAGAGGTCAAGCAAAGGTTGCTGCGCAATGGACAGATGTTTGTGACGGTGTAGATTTCATGGAAATCGAATGCCGTAGAATGAAAGAAGCGGACAAGTATTACAGACCGGGCAAGTCAGAACTAGACTGGGAGAATCCAGAAGATAGAATTGCAATGGTCAAAGACTGCGGGTTCACTTGCGATTGGGACGCACGATCGGTAAATGAATGCGCACAATGCTCTGCCAAGGAGTTTTGCGACGAAGCAATAGAATGAATCATCCAAAATGCACATAAAGAGAGGGACATAATGAAAGAGACTATCAACATTAAGTATCTTACAGATAGCATTGACAAGTTGACGTACATCGACGGCAAATCCGATTGGATTGACTTGCGCGCAGCAGAAACCGTAGACATGGATCCGATGGAATTTAAGCTCATCCCGCTAGGTATCGCAATGCAGCTCCCAGCCGGTTATGAAGCCCATGTGATTCCTCGCAGTTCTACCTTCAAAAACTTTGGGATCATTCAGGCAAACAGCATGGGACTGATTGACGAGAGCTATTGTGGTGACAACGACCAGTGGTACTTCCCCGCTATTGCCTTGAGAAAAACGACCATCCTCGCAAACGATCGTATCTGCCAATTCAGAATCATGAAGCATCAGCCGCAAATCGAGTTCCGCGAGGTGGACAACCTTAATAACGAGAGCCGTGGCGGGATCGGTAGCACAGGCAAATGCTGATGTGCAAGTGTGGCGGCATGCCGCAGCACTTTGAAATTTTTGAGCGTGAACGGGACAAGCCATGTGTGGTGGTCTGTTGCCCCGTTTGCAATCAAAGGACGCCAGCGTGCGAAAATCCGGCCAATGCGTGGCTGCTATGGGAAAGGATGACAAGATATGTCGGTATATGAGCTGATCCAAGATGGATTTGATTTTGATACGAAATTTCAAGCTTTTGTTCTCGCCTTTTGCCCGGACACAGACAGTTGGTTTGTTACTAACCAACGTTTCTTTTACTATGAGTATCCTATGTGTTTCCCAGACGAAGATTCTGGCATCGCCTATTTTAAGCAGCATCCAGACGTGTTTTTGAAATTGGAAACAGATATGGGTATCAATCGGCCATCGTTTAATAGTGGTGGTGTGTGGTTAGATAATACAAGAGAATTTGTTAAAACAAATAATAAAAAAGGATGATGAGATATAGCACTTGACGCTTTGTTTTCGTCAAAGAAAATGGATTGGGAGACACCGCAAGATTTCTTTGATGAAATTGACAATGAATTCCATTTTACATTAGATGCGTGCGCGAATGAAACGAATCATAAATGCGATAAATACTTTTCTGAATCAGATGATGGGCTGAAACAAAATTGGGGGGGGCAGACGGTCTGGTGTAACCCGCCGTATGGCCGTGAGATCGGCAATTGGGTTCAGAAATGTTCGCAAGAGTCAAAGCAAGAAAACACTACTATTGTTATGCTGATTCCAGCTAGAACGGACACGAAATATTTTCACGAATATATCTACAATAAACCAAATGTTGAAATTAGGTTCATAAAAGGACGATTGCGCTTTGTTGGAGCGGCAGAAAATGCGCCATTCCCAAGTATGGTCGTTGTGTTTAGATGAGAGGGATTTAATGGAACGTAAGCTGTTTTTCAAAGATGGAAAATATGTGAGCATCGTTCAGACGCTTGATACCAATATGTCTGACGAGGAAGCGCGTCATGTTGCGTTTGCGGCAATCAACAAGTATTGCAAAGAGCAAAACGAGCCGGTCTACTACGTGAGAATGTGGAATAACGAAGACGCAACGATGTTTGACTTTGGAAGTCACAGTGAGTTTTTCATGCTGGTTCCTAAGATTGAGGTAACTTGAATTATGTATGAAACTTATCCTCTTACGATACGCCCAAGAAGCGATACAGAAAGTGCATGGGTAAAACATAATCCGGTATTGAAGCTAAAAGAGTTTGTCGTATCTATCTGCGAAAATAGATTGAAATACAAAGTTGGAGACGGAGTAACGAATTATACTGAATTGCCATTTGTTACATTAGAGTATGCATTATTAAATGGCGGAATATACACTCACGGCGGTCAATATACCTTTGTGAAATTTGAAATCATAAATACGGATAAATGGGGGTTGAATTATGAAAATCTTGGTTGATTCTATGCCTGAAAAGATTATCGAATGTCCGTATGCGGAGCGCATTCCAATGGAAGACCAACCCACGTTCGCGTGCGAAATGAATCAAGATCTTGATGTTTGCAAAGGCGTCTGTGAGTGCCCTGTATTCATGTCGTATGATGAGTTTAAGCGCGTGACATATAAGCGAACTAGATATAACCAAGTTATGGACTAGGAGTTTTATGAAACAAAATAATTATTTTATAGATGGAATTGAAAAATATCACATGACAAATCCATTGGAAATTCTCAATTGGTATCGCAATCTGTACTACCAAGAAGAATTTCCATCAGAGCGTAGAATTATGGCAGAAGCAATAAATAATTTGTTCATGAAATATAAAGATGTTTTTGGACGTGAAAGCGAGGCTGGTTAATGGGCTACTGGGAATATGATACCGGTTATTATGAGTCATCAGAGTTCGATGAAAAATGCGAAGAGTTAAAAGACTATCTCCGTGATAGCGTAACTAAAGAACTGAAGGAAAAGCTCGAAACGCTTCAAAAGGAAAACAAGCATATGAAAGACATCGTGGATAATTACGATGCAAAGGTCAGAGAACTTGAGGCGGCAAAAGAAAAATTCAAGTTTGATGAGCGAAATCTCAGAGATAAGATTAGAAGCGAGGTCAGACGAGAACGCTTATCTAAACTTCTGGAAGATTTTCAGACTATGTTATATCAAGTCTTAAATATTGGTGTTGAGCAACCGAAATGTGATAAGTGTGATGCAAATAGGATGATAGAATTTTTCTCTCCATCTGGTCAACGATACACAGAAAAATGTCAATGCGCAAAAAGGTTGCCGCATTTCGAGGTTAGACAATCCGACTGCTCAGAGTTCAAGCTGATGGGTGATAAAATATGCGGCTGGTATTCTCGACGCGATTTGTCGAATACGGAAGAATATTACCATAGCAACGGAGAGTATGTTGCTGACAAAATGTATGACGGTCGGGATTTTGCGTCGATCGACAATTATCATAACGTTTACTTCCGCGACAAAGCGACAGCACAGAAATACGCAGACTGGCTGAATGATAATGAATGCAAAAAGCAATAATAATCTTAAAGGGGTGATTGTTTGACAAATACGAATAATATTGTTTTGAATAATGCTACTTTCCAGATTCACAGAGTGTTTTCTGGTAATAACACCGTATCGGAACTTGTGGAGAGCAGATTGCTCTCCACAAAAAATATCAAGTCATCTTTGACAGAACAGAATCCGAATAGTATAATGAATGAAATGTGCTCTGTCCTGCCGAAGGAGGTTTCATGAGTTATAACAGAGCAACTGCTTTTGCTTACCTTAGACTGTCTCGTGAAGAATCAAAATCTAGCGAGTCTACAAGTATCGCAACGCAGAGAGTCATCGTAACGAATTATTGTAATCAACACGACATTACGCTTGTAAAAGTGTTCTCAGACGATGGTTGGTCTGGTGGTAATTTTGATAGGCCGGGTTTCCAAGCCATGATGCGTGAGCTTGAAATCGGCGCTGTCAATATGGTCATCACAAAAGACTTGTCTCGTCTTGGAAGAGATATGCGCGAGTCTAGCTACTATGCAGAGCAATTCTTTCCTGAACATGGTATTAGATACATCGCTATTGCTGACAATTTTGATACCGATTCAGATAACGTAATGGCTCCGTTCCAGTTTGCAATGAACGAAGTGTATCTGCGCGATGGATCGCGTAAAGTACGAGACGCGCTCAAGAGCAAGCGTGAACAAGGTGAATACTGTTGTTGCCCACCATATGGGTACGAGAAAGCTCCAAATAAAAAAGGCGTTCTAGTACCAGATGAAATGACAGCACCCATTGTAAAGAGAATTTTCGAAGCTGCTGCTAACGGAGATTCATGCCGTACAATCGCCATTGCTCTCACGAATGATGGGGTTATCCCCCCATTGAAATATCGCGTGCTATACAGAGACGATTTCAGCGACGCCGGTGCCGCCAAAGCCTCTGACGAGTGGAATGGAGAGACTGTACGACGGTTATTGAAGAACCCTGTTTATCTTGGTCACACTGTTCTTGGTAAAACCAAAAAGGCCAGTATTAAATCGACGAAGAAAACGAATGTCCCAAAGGAAAATTGGGCGATAACCAAAAATACGCATGAGCCGATAGTCTCAGAAAAATTGTTCGATTTAGCTCAGGCTAATTTGGGCAAAAGGACAAAGATATACATGGATTATGGTCGTGTCCGTAACAATATTTTCGCTGGCATCGTGTTTTGTGCGAATTGTGGGCACGCTCTTTGTTCCAGTGGCACTGTGTACAAAGGAGAACGTTTGAAATACTGGTATCTCAGTTGCACGCACAAGCGAAAGGACATTCAGAATCCGTGTACGGGCGTCAGCATCCGATACGGTGATTTCACGGAAGCTATTAGGCAAGACCTTAACAGCCTAATTGATTTGAGCGATGATGAGATTCATGACTTAGTTCAAGATGTCATGAACAAGAATGCCAAGGCAGATAATTCACAGTCGATAAAGACTCAGTGCGAAAAAGCAAAAGAGAGAATCAAGACAATAGATAAAATTATTGCGAAACTGTATGTAGATAATGCTGAAGGCAAGATTGATGATGATCGGATGTATGGCATGGTCAAGAACTTTGAAAAAGAGTCAGACGGATTAAAAGCAACCATTGCAGAGTTGGAGAGTCGGTTGCATCAAGAACCAAATGCAGACGATTATGAAAAGTTCTTTACTCTTGCAAAATCGTATACGCACATTGACGTGCTTGACAGAGATACAGTTTTAACGTTTATTGATCGTATCGAGGTCGGAGAACGTAAAGTGCAAAAGGGCTGTGAATCAATGCGTTATCCGCCATACAGTCAAGAAATCAGAATCTTTTATAAATTCATCGGGGAAATTGCTGAGTTACAAGAAAAGGACTTCCCAATCGCGGCGAATGGTTGACGTACAGACGTACATTTCAATATGTAGCTACTACACCAACCGAGGTGGGCGTGAACCTCAAGCAGGGCTACAACGGTGATCTGACGTCCCGTCAGGCCGGCAGCATCGGCGGCCAGATGGTCAAAAAGATGATCGCCGCCTACGAAAACGGCATGCAGTAATCTGAGCAAAACCGAAAAAAGCAGGGCCGCGGAATTCCGCGGCCCTGTTTCCTATCTGCATCTATATTATTTTCTGGGATAGGCGGCGAAAAACGTCTCGATCGCGGCGGCTGGTGCCGTGCACGAGCCCTGGATCATGGTCGGCTTGCCGCCGCCGCGGCCGGAGATGGCGGCATTGATGGTCTTTGCCTCCGCGCGCAGATCGACCGTGCGGCTGCCGATGATATAGCGGTAGCCGTCCGCATCGCTGCCGGTAAAGGCGGCGCAGACGCCGCCGGCAAGCAGCATGCCGGCATTGACGAATTCGCGCATGGCAACCGGATCGTCAAAGCGGTCGATGACGCAGATACTACCGGGCGTCTCCCGCAGCAGCTGCAGGCGCTGCGCATTGAGGCGGCGCTCCAGCTCCGCGGCCGCTGCCTTGTGCTGTGCGATCTCGTCGAGCAGACGCTGCACAGCCGGAACGACGTCCGCCTGCCGCACGGACAGCTGCACCGAGAGCGCCGCGACCTGCGCGCTCTTTTCCCGATAGTCCGCCTCCGCGTCCGACCCGCACAAAATCGTCACGCGCACACCGCCGCGGTGGCGCATGAGCGACGTGAACTTGATCACGCCGATCTCGCCCGTGTGCGATACGTGCGGCGCGCAGCAGGCGCAGACATCGTAGCCCTCCACGGTCACGATGCGCACATCCTCCTTCAGGTCGAGCTTGCTGCGGTACTCCATATGCGCCAGCTGCTCCGGCGCCGGGTACTCCGTCCGGATCGGCACATTGCGGTACACTGCCTCATTTGCCAGCTGCTCGATGTGCATGAGCTGCGTCCATGTGAGCTCGCCGCTATAATCCATCGTGATCGCGTCTTCCCCGAGGTGGAAGCCAACGTTGTCAAATCCGTATTCCTTATGGATCAGCCCGGAGATAATGTGCTCGCCCGAGTGGCCCTGCATGCGCCGGAAGCGCTGCGGCCAGTCGATCTGGCCGCGCACCTGCGCACCGGGTGCGAGCGGCGCGTCCGTATAGTGCACGATCGCATCCGGCAGCAGCTGCACATCCAGAACGCGCGCGCCGCCGAGCACACCGGTATCGGCCGGCTGACCGCCACCCTCCGGGAAAAACACCGTCTGATCGAGCACGACGGCATAGTGCGCCCCGTCCGGGTCGCAGCGCAGCACGGTCGCAGAAAAATCACGCCGGTGACTGTCGAGATCATATAATTTCCTGGTCATGGTCAAATCCCCCATTTCTCATAGCAGTATAGCAGGAATTTTCGTTGTTCTCAACCCTTGCTTATTTGTGTCGAATATCGTATTCTTGTGCCAATAACATAAAAAGGTGATAATTATGAACCAGAAACTCAGAAATCTCGTCTACACCGCCATGCTCATGGCGCTGTGCTGCGTGGCGACGCTCGTCATCAAGATCCCGACCGTGACCGGCGGCTATCTCAACGCCGGCGACATCGTGGTCGTGCTCGCCGCCCTGCTGGCCGGCCCGCTCTACGGCGGCGTGGCTGCCGGTTTCGGCTCCGGTCTGGCGGATGTGATCTCCGGCTACGTGAGCTACGCGCCCGGCACGCTCGTCGTCAAAGGGTGTGCGGCCGTGGTCGCGGCGCTGATCTTCCGCGCCTGCCGCAAAAAGTCCTTTGGCTTCGCGCTGCTGAGCGCCATCTGCGGCGAGATCATCATGGTGCTGGGCTACTTTGTGTTTGAGGATTTCATTCTCGGCTATGGCGCAGCCGCGGCGGCAGAGATCCCGGGCAACGCCGCGCAGGCCGCCGTCGGCATCGTGGGCGGTCTGGCGCTGTACTTTGCGCTGAACAAAGTGCCGCAGATCCGCGATTTCTCCGAGGCCGCGCTGGCAAAAAAGCAGAAATAAAACCATTCCATACGCAAAACAGCCGCTCCTGATCAGGAGCGGCTGTTTTGCTCTTATTTACACCACGCGCACACGGATGACCTCCGGAATGCGGTCGATCTTTGCAACCTGATCGGCATCGAGACGGCCGTTGAGGTCGATCATGGCATAGGCATACGCGCCATAGGCCTTGTTGATCATGTTTTCGACGTTCAGGCCCGTGCTGCAGGTGATCTCCAGGAACTGGTTGAGCATCGTCGGCACGTTCTGGTGCAGGATGCACACACGGCTGACGCCCATGCGCTCGAGCGTCGCGTCCGGGAAGTTGACGGAGTTTTTGATGTTGCCGTTGGCGAGATAATCGTAGAGCTCGCGCGCGGCCATGACGGCGGACTTCTCCTCGCTCTCGGGCGTGCAGGCGCCCAGATGCGGCAACGCGATGATATTGTCGACGCCGACGACCTTTTCGTTGGGAAAGTCCGTGACATACTTGCCGACGCGGCCAGAGGCAATGGCGGCGAGCATGGCGTCGTCGTCCACGATCTCGGCGCGCGACTCGTTGATGATGCGCACGCCGTCCTTCATCTTGGAAAAAGCCCTGGCATCAAGCATATGGAACGTCTGGTCCGTGTACGGCACGTTGATGCTGATATAATCCGCCTTGGCATAGATGCCGTCGAGGTTCACCTCGTGCTTGACATCGCGCGAGAGCCGCCACGCCGCGTCCACGGACAGGTACGGATCATATCCGCAGACATTCATGCCGAGGCTCACGGCAGCGTTGGCGATGAGCGCGCCGATCGCGCCGAGGCCGATGACGCCCAGCGTCTTGCCCATGAGCTCTGGGCCGGCAAACTGCGACTTGCCCTTCTCGACAAGCGCGGGAATGTCCTTGCCCTTGCCGTTGAGGCTCTTGACCCAGTCAATGCTGCCGAGCACATCGCGCGACGAGAGTACGAGTGAGCAGAGGATCTGCTCCTTGACCGCCTCGGCGTTTGCGCCGGGCGAGTTGAACACGACGATGCCGCGGCGGCAGCAATCCTCGAGCGGGATGTTGTTCGTGCCGGCGCCGGAGCGCGCGATGGCGCTCAGGCTCGGCTCAAAGGCATAGCTGTGCAGGTCGGCCGAGCGCAGGATCAGGCCATCTGGTGCCTGTATGTCCTCCCCGACGACGCAGCCGCGCTCTTCGAGCTTCTGCAGGCCACAGGGGGATATATGGTTCATGGTTTTGATTTTATACATGATGTTCTACCTCAAACTGTTTCAGATAATCCACGAGCGCATCCACGCCCGCCATCGGCATGGCGTTATAAAGCGAGGCGCGCATGCCGCCGGCAACGCGGTGGCCTTTGAGATTCAGCAGGCCGCGCGCCGCCGCGCCGCTGATGAATTCCTTGTCGAGCGCATCGTCCCCGGTGCGGAACGTGACGTTCATATCCGAGCGGGAGCCCGGCTGCGCACAGGGATGAAACAGCGCGCTGTTGTCGAGAAAATCGTACACCTTTGCGGCGCGCGCATGCTTGAGCTGCTGCATGCCCTCCACGCCGCCCTGCCGCTCCAGCCACGCGAGCACGAGACCGAGGATGTAAATGCACCAGCACGGCGGGGTGTTGTACATAGAGTCCTTGTCGATCATACGCTGATAGCTGTACATGACCGGTGTGATGGGCAGCTCATGCCCGGCGAGACTGCGGTCAACGATCGCAACCGTCAGGCCCGCAGGGGCCATGTTTTTCTGCGCGCCGGCGAAGATCACACCGTATTTTGACACATCGACCGGGCGCGAGAGAATGTCCGACGACATGTCGCACGCGAGCGGCACGCGGCCGGTCTCCGGCACGTACTGCCATTCGGTGCCGTAGATCGTATTGTTGGCGCAATAATAAAAATAGGACGCGCGCGCATCGAGCCTCAGCTCGCTCTGCTGCGGGATGCGGGTATGGCCGCAGGTGGAGGTGTCCGCCGCAATGTGCACCTTGCCGTACTTCTCGGCCTCTTTGGCCGCGTTGCCGGAAAAATGCCCGGTCACGGCATAGTCCGCCGTCCCCTGCTCGCCCATCAGATTGAGCGGGATCATGGAAAACTGCGCCGTGCCGCCGCCCTGCAAAAACAGGATCTCATGTGTGTCCGGCACAGACAGTGCGGCGCGAAAACGCGCCTTCACATCCTGGAAGATATCCGAAAAGGCCTGACTTCGGTGACTCATCTCCATCACGGACATGCCCGTGCCATGATAATTGAGCAATTCCGCCTGCGCCTGCCTGAGCACTTCCTCCGGCAGGACCGACGGTCCGGCAGAAAAATTGAACGTTTCACTTCGGGTCACGAAAATCGCCTCCAGGGGTCAAAATTCATCGCATACAGCACATTCTGCATGGATTGAGAAAAGTCTAACACGTTCCGCAAAGCGCGTCAAACCAAATCCCCCACAAGCATTTGCCCGGAAACGGCAGAGATTTTGACATTTTTCACAAGTCCGCGCAGATCGTCCCCCGCAGCGCGCACCAGGCAATAGTTGTCCGAGTGTCCGACCCAGCTGCCGTCATGCTCCGTCTCGAACAAAACGGGCAGCGTCTGGCCGACCTGTTGCACCAGATAGCGCTGCTTGCAGGCATCGGCCACGCGCTGCGCCTCATGCGCGCGCGCCGATTTGACCGCGTGGCTGAGCTGCTCCGGCATGGCGTCCGCCTTTGTGCCGGGGCGGCGGGAGTACGGGAAAACATGCACGGCCGCAAAGCCGACCTGCTCCAAAAACGCCACTGCGGCCGCCTGATCTGCCTCCGTCTCGCCGGGGAAGCCCGTGATCATGTCCGCCGTGAGCGCACAGCCCGGGAAATACCGCCGCAGCCGCTCGACGCAGGCGAGAAACTCTGCAGTATTATATTTGCGGTTCATGCGCGCGAGCGTGCGGTCACATCCGCTTTGCAGCGAGAGATGGAAATGCCGGCAGACCCGCCCGGTCGCGGCGGCGCGGCGGCAGAAGTCCTCCGTGATGACCGTCGGCTCGATCGAGCCGAGGCGCAGACGCATCTGCGGCGCGGCGGCGGCGACCGTCTCCACGGCGTCGGCCAGCGTCAGCTTACCCGGCAAATCCCGGCCGTAGGACGCGATCTCGATGCCGGTCAGCACCAGCTCCCGATAGCCCTCGGCGGCCAGATGCGCCGCCTGACGCGCCATTTCCTCCAGCGGCAGGCTGCGGATGCGGCCGCGCGTATACGGGATGACACAGTAGGTGCAGAAATTATTGCAGCCGTCCTGGATCTTCAGCATCGCGCGCGTGCGGCCGTAGGCCGCGCCCGCCGGCAGCGGCTCAAAGTCAAAGCGCTGGAACGGGTTATCCACGCACGTGACGGGCGCGTGCTCACGGAACGCACGCAGAATGTCATCCACAAACGCCTGCTTGCTGCCGCTGCCATGTACCACGTCGGCGCCGATGGACGCCGCGTCCTCCGGACTGAGCTGCGACCAGCAGCCGCACACGGCGCACAGCGCCTGCGGGTGCTCCTCGCGCAGCTTGCGGATCATCTGGCGCGACTTGCGCCCGCCCTCCGCCGTGACGGCGCAGGTGTTGACGACGATCAGATCGACCGGCTCACCGTCCGCTGCGGCCGTGAAGCCGTGCGCGTGCAGGAGCGTTTCGATTGCCTGCGCTTCATACTGGTTGACCTTGCAGCCGAGGGCGGTTATAATATAGTGCATAAAAACATCTCCAAATCGAGGTAAGTGATCATGGTTTATCTGGACAATGCCGCAACGACCCGTGTCTGCCCGGAGGCAGCGGAGGCGGCAGTACATATGATGACGGAGTGCTTCGGCAACCCGAGCACGACCTACAAGCTCGGCCGTGAGGCCAAGGCCGCCGTGGACAAGGCGCGCGGCCAGATCGCAAAAGCGCTCGGCTGCCAGCCGGACGAGGTGTATTTCACGTCCTGCGGCTCCGAGGGCGACAACTGGGCGCTCATCTCCGGAGCGCGGTACATGCGCCGCCGCGGCAAACACATCATCAGCTCCGCCGTGGAGCACGACGCGGTGCGCAAGTCGCTGGACTTTCTGGAAAAGGAGGGCTACGAGATCACGCGCCTGCAGCCGGACGGCACCGGCGCCATCCCGCTCGAGGCGGTGCGCGCGGCGCTGCGGCCGGACACGATCCTCGTCTCGCTCATGATGGTCAACAACGAGACCGGCGCCGTCAACGACATCGCCGCCGTCGCCCGGATGCTGAAAGCGGAAAACAGCATTGCCCTGCTGCACACGGACGCCGTGCAGGGGTTTTTGAAAGTGCCGTTCTCGGCCAAAACACTCGGCGCGGACATGATCACCATCAGCGGTCACAAGATCCACGCGCCGAAAGGCATCGGCGCGCTCTACATCCGCAGCGGACTGAAGCTGCCGCCCTATATCCTCGGCGGCGGGCAGGAGCGCGGCATGCGCGCCGGTACGGAGGCCACGCCGCAGATCGCCGCCTTTGGTACGGCGGCCGAGATCGGCAGTGCGAAAATGGCGCAGGCCACGAAAACTATGGCCGAGCTGCGCGCCCACGCCATCGACCGGCTGACAGCCGAGGTGGACGGTCTTGTCGTCATCGGCGGCGGCTCGCCGCACATCCTCAGCATTTCCCTGCCCGGCTACCGGAGCGAGGTGCTGATGAACTTCCTCGAGGCGCGTGGGATCTACACATCAAAAAGCTCCGCCTGCAAAAAGGGCGGGCGGAGCCATGTACTCGAGGCGATCGGGCTGCCGGCGAACGTGATCGACGGCGCGCTGCGCATCAGCTTTTCGCGCTACACCACGCGGGAAGACATCGACGCGCTGTGCGATGCACTGCGGGATGCAAAGCAGTCCCTCTTCCCGTCACTTCACTGAATCATCCTTTGGATCCTTGAGCGATTCGGGCGGCGCTTCCTCCGGCAGGCGCACCGGCTGCATCGTAGCATCGTCGATGTAATCCAGATCCATATATTCTGCGGTCTCCGTCTGGAGGCCGCGTTTTTTCAGCCCGTGATCGACCAGCCGCTCCAGGCCGGCATAGATCACGACGAACACCGGCACGCCCAGCAGCATGCCGATAAAGCCGAACAGGCCGCCGCCGAGCAGGATGGCGAACATGATCCAGAAACCGTTGATGCCGGTGGAATTGCCAAGGATCTTCGGGCCGATGATGTTGCCGTCGATCTGCTGCAGGACGATGATGAAGATGACGTAGATCAGGCACTTCATCGGCGAGACGAGCAGAATGATCAGCGCCGTCGGCACCGCGCCGATGAACGGGCCGAACACGGGGATGATATTCGTCACGGCGACGATCACGCTCACGAGCACGACATATGGCATGCGCATGATCGCGCAGCAGATATAGCAGATGACGCCGATGATGGCGGAATCAATGACCTTGCCGCTGATAAAGCCCATGAACGCCGTGTCCGTGAAGCGAATGGCCTTGAGGATGCGCTTGGACGCCTTGACGGAAAACATGCTGTAGAGCACCATCTTGGACTTTGCGAGAAACAGCTCCATATTCGACAGCACATAGCAGGCGACGACGAAGCCGATGAGCACATCGAGGATCGCACGCAAAACGGCATAGATGCCGGTCGTCACGCTCGTGACCACCTTGCCCATGGACGGCAGCAGCGCAGTCTTCGCCCAGTCAAGCAGATTGTCGGACACATCGCCGGTCGCGGAGAGAAGCACTTCCTCTACCTCGGGATTGTTCTCAAAGAACTTGTTGATCCAGCCGGTGATCGTGGCATAGTAATCCTGCGAGTTGAGCACGATGCTCTCAACGCTCGTGTAGATCTGCGGGATGATGAGCCAGATGAGGGCGGCGATGATAAGCAGCGCGACCAGGATCGAGAGCGCAACGGACAGGCCGCGCGCAAGTGAGGTGCGCACCGGTTTTTTCGGGCGGAGCTTTTTGAGCAGCGGCTCAAAGAGCTTGCGCTGGAATACCTTCGTCAGCGGCCAGAGCAGATAGGCGATCACCAGGCCCCAGATGATCGGGCTGAGGATGCCGAGCAGTGAGCTGATCGCGTCGCCGATGGATTTGCCATGCTGCAGCAGCATGTAAAACAGAATGCAGCACGCGATCACGCCGAACGCCGTGATGCCCCAGCCGAGATATTTGTTTTTTGGATCAAATCGCTTCATAAACCGTCTCCCCCCATCGCGCCCGACAGCGCTTGCCTGTGTCTGTGATCAGTCGGATTTATTTTACTATCATGTGCCCGCACCGTCAAGCCGGTAATACCGGGCTTTTCGTACATTTGCGACACGGTGCGCCGTATCTTGACACGCTCTGAGCGCTTCGGTGTGCAAAAGCCTGTGCAAATTGTGGAGACTCGGACTGCTTTTCCACGCCCCCCCGGCATAGGGTGATAAGGAGAAATCAACGGAAAGGGCTGAGCATATGAAACGATGGATCTGTCTGCTGCTGGCAGCGCTGCTGCTGCTCACACCCGCGATGGCGCTCGAGCAGCCAACGGACGAGGAGCTGAAGATATCCGCACCGTCGGCGATCCTGATGGAGCGCTCGACCGGCACGGTGTTATATGAGAAAAATGCCGACGAGCACCTGTCCCCCGCCAGCGTAACGAAGATCATGACGCTGCTGCTCATCATGGAGCAGCTCGACAGCGGCCAGCTCGATACGAGCGACATCGTGACCGCCAGCGCCCATGCCAGCTCCATGGGCGGCAGCCAGATCTGGCTCAAGGAGGGCGAGCAGATGAGCGTCGACGAGATGCTCAAGTGCATCGCCGTCAACTCCGCCAATGACTGCGCCGTCGCCATGGCAGAGCACATCTCCGGTTCCGAGGAGGCGTTCACCAAGCGCATGAACGACCGCGCGAAAGAACTGGGCATGGAAAACACGCAGTTTCTCAACTGCACGGGGCTGACCGACGATCCCGGCCACTACACGACGGCGCGCGACATCGCGTGTATGTCCCGCGCACTGCTGACCCATCCGCGCATCCGCGACTACACCACCATCTGGATGGACACCGTGCGCGACGGCCGCTTCGGCCTCGCCAACACCAACAAGCTCATCCACGCCTACCCCGGCGCGACCGGCCTGAAGACCGGCTACACCCAGCAGGCCATGCACTGCCTGTCGGCCAGCGCCGAGCGCGACGGCGTGGAGTACATTGCCGTGGTGCTGCACGCGGAGAGCTCCAAGGCGCGCTTCGCCGACGCAGCGACGCTCCTCAACTTCGCCTTTGCCAACTATTCGCTCTATTCCGTCGCAGCCAACGCGGTCATTCCGCCCGTGCGCGTGCGGTTTGCCGAAATGGACAGCGTGCAGCCGGTGCTCTCGGGCACGGACGCCATCGTCGTGCGCAAGGGCACGGCCGCACCGCAGACGGACATCGCGCTCAACGAGGACCTGTGCGCCCCTCTGGAGCCGGGCGCGCAGGTCGGCACCGTGACCGTCACCGACAGCAGCGGCGACACGCTGATCCTTCCGCTGGTCGTCCCGGACGGCGCTGCGCGCATCTCGACGGCGCACCTCTGGCTGCAGCTGCTGCGCGCGCTGTGAGCGACAGATTTCCGGTTGCGAAATCCCGATTTTCGTGTATACTGGTGATATTCTTTAAGAGAGAGGGCATCGCAATGATCAAAGTGGATCTCTCCGGCGCGGCCGGATTTTTTGACCCCGCAGGGCCGGACTATGCGGCCGCCGCACAGGCGCACCGCACGCTGCTCGAGCACTCGGGCGCCGGTGCGGAGTTTACCGGCTGGCTCGATCTGCCGGAGCGTATGCAAAGCGGAGAGCTCAAGCAGATCCTCGCCGCCGCATCCCGCATCCGCGGCCGCTCGCAGGCGCTGGTCGTCGTGGGCATCGGCGGGTCGTATCTCGGCGCAAAGGGCGCCGTGGAGCTGCTGCGGCCGCACCCGCAGCCCGGCGACCCGAAAATTCTCTTTGCTGGCAACTCCCTGTCCCCGGACGCGCTGATGCATCTGCTCGAGGAACTGGGCGATCTGGACTTTGACCTGAACGTCGTCTCCAAATCCGGCACAACGCTCGAGCCCGCGCTCGCATTCCGGATGTTCCGCGGCCTGCTGGAGGCAAAGTACGGCCCGGAAAAGGCCAAAAAACACATCTTCGCCACGACGGACGCCCACCGCGGCGTACTCAAGCACATGGCGGACGAAGAGGGCTGGGAGACCTTCGTCGTGCCGGACGACGTCGGCGGGCGCTACAGCGTGCTGTCCGCCGTCGGCCTGCTGCCGATGGCCGCCGCCGGTATTGATGTACAGACCGTGATCGGCGAGGCCGGCGAGGCTTTCGCCGCCATGAGCGCGCAGTCGCCCGAAAACCCCGCCTGGCAGTATGCCGCCGCGCGCCAGCATCTGTACCAGCTCGGCAAGACGACCGAGATCCTCGCCTGCTACGAGCCGTCGTTCCGTTTCATGGCCGAGTGGTGGAAGCAGCTCTACGGCGAGAGCGAGGGCAAAAACGGCATCGGCATCTTCCCCGCCTCCGTGGAATACAACGCCGACCTGCACTCCATGGGTCAGTATATTCAGGACGGCCCGCGCACGCTCATGGAGACCGTCGTCTCATTCGAGCAGCCGCAAAATGAGTTCACCGTCCCGTTCGCCATGGGCGACCCCGACCGGCTCAACTACCTTGCCGGGCGCAAGCTCAGCGACATCAGCCGCATGGCGCAGGAAGCCGTCAAGGCCGCGCACATCGCAGGTGGCGTGCCGAATCTGGAGGTGCGCGTGCCGAAGCGCGACGAGGCCGGGTTTGCCTGGCTCGTGTGCTTCTTCGAGCTGGCATGTGCCATTTCGGGCTATATGTCCGGCGTCAATCCGTTCGATCAGCCCGGCGTGGAAGCATATAAGAAGAATATGTTCTCTCTGCTCGGCAAGCCGGAGGCAAACTGAGAAAAGTTATCGTTGCAGTCGGCGCGAAAACGTGCTAATCTAAGCATAGGGTATCGCCCTGACTTTCAAAAGGAGTGTGATTGACATATGGTCCAACTGATCATGGGTCTCAAAGGTTCCGGCAAAACGAAGCGTTTGGTGGAAATGGTCGCCACGGCCGTCCGCGAGGAATCCGGTTCTGTCGTGTGCATTGAAAAGGACAAAAAACTTACGTATGACATTCCCTATCAGGCTCGCCTGATCTACGCCTGCGACTATGCGTACGCGATGGGTTCTTACGATTTCTTCAAGGGCTTCCTCAGCGGCCTTCATGCCGGCAACTACGATATCACCCATGTGTTTGTTGACAACTTCACGAAAATGCTCTCTGAGGTCTCTGAGCCGCAGATTGCGGAGTTCCTGGCCTGGCTGAACGATTTCTCCGAGCGTGAGAATATTCAGTTCACCCTGTCTCTGAGCATGGATCCTGCGGTGACCGGCAGCGAGATTACAAAATATATGATCTGACATACGGCAAAACCGCCGCTCCGAACATCCGGAGCGGCGGTTTTTTGCGCGCATCATTCGGCGAGCTCGCGGTACATGGCCGCAGCGTCGTCTTTTTTCGCGTTTTCCGTGACGGCGAGCACTTCCACCTTCACGGTGCGCTGGCCGAAGGCGATCTCGATCACGTCGCCGACCTTCACGTCATACGACGCCTTGGCCGTCCGGCCGTTGACCGTGATGTGCTGACCGTCGCAGGCATCGTTTGCCACGGTGCGGCGCTTGATGAGCCGCGAAACTTTCAGATATTTGTCCAGGCGCATAGGCATCCTCCTGTGAAAAACGCTCCGGGTCAGGCCCGGAGCGTTTGCATCGCTTATTTGGAAACAGCGTCCTTGAGCACTTTGCCGGCCTTGAAGACGGGCACGCGCGTCGCCGGGATCTCGATCTCTTCCTTGGTCTTGGGGTTGCGGCCGATACGGGAGCCGCGCTCCTTGATGTCGAACACGCCGAAGCCGACGAGCTGCACCTTTTCGCCGACCTCGAGGTTGGCGGTGATGGTGTCAAACGTCGCGTTGACGGCCTTCTCGCTGTCCTTCTTGGACAGGCCGGTCTTTTCGGCAACTGTTGCGATCAGTTCTGCCTTATTCATGATGGTAATCCTCCTACTTCATGTTTGTGTTGGCATATGCCATGATATAGAATTCCGCACGGGTCTCTCACTGCCGTGCAGATTTCTTTCCTTCGTTGTCCGCGCTGGCCGTCTGCTTGGCCTGCTGCCAGAGCGGCTGCATCTGCGCGAGCGTGCGCTGCTCGAGCGGCACGCCGCTGTCCGCCGCTGCGGCCTCCATGGCGGCAAAGCGTCGGATGAATTTTTCGCACGCGGCATGGGCCGCCTGCTCGGGGTCGATGCCCGCAAAGCGCGCCACCTTCACGGCGGCAAACAGCAGATCGCCCAGTTCCTCGGTTACGGCGTCCGCGTCGCCGGAGGCCACGGCCTCGCGCAGTTCCTGCGTCTCTTCGGCGACCTTGTCAAGCGCCGCATCCGCGTCCGGCCACTCAAAGCCGGTCCTGGCCGCCTTGGCCTGGATCTTTTCACAGCGCCAAAGTGCCGGCAGACTGCGCGCCACGCTGTCCATTGCCTCGGCGGTGGTCGTCTGCGCGCGCTCGCGCTGCTTGATCGTGTCCCAGTCCGGCGCATCCGGCTCGTCGCGCCGGAACACATACGGATGCCGGTAGACGAGCTTTTTGCAGGCAGCGTCCGCCACATCGTCAATATCAAAATGCCCGGCCTCGCGCTCAATATCCGTATGGAACAGCACCTGCATGAGCACGTCGCCCAGCTCTTCCTTCAGATGCGCCGTATCACCGGCGTCGATGGCCTCGCAGGCCTCATACGTCTCCTCCAGGAAGTTGCGGCGGATGCTCTCGTGCGTCTGCACCTGATCCCACGGGCAGCCATCCGGCGAGCGCAGGAACGTGATGAGCGCCACTAAGTCGCGCAGGTCATAGCTTTCTTTGCAGAGAAAATCTAACACAATTTTGCTCCTTCTGCAACCCTTTTTTCAAAAAACCATTGAAAATTCAGGATTTTTCGGTGTTATGTCATCTGATGTGCAGAACTTTTGCGAGCTTTTCGCCCTTCGGGATGAGCTGCAGGTCAGCAAGCGTGATGGCGCGCGTTTTTACGACCGCAATCAGATATGTCACGACCGCACAGGCCATGGACACGAGCATGGCCAGCGCCATGCGCTTCCAGCTCAGGTCACCGCCCATGGCGGCAGACAGGCCCGCATACACGCCCCAGGCCACGACAGCCATGATGAGTGTGCTCAGCAGCGGACGCACGAGCGCCCGGCCGACATTCGGCCGCTCACGGAGCGTTTTGCACAGGAAAATGTGGTTCATGGTGCAGATGACAAGATAGCACGCGAGCGTACCGACCGGCGCGCCGGTGATATTCAGCTCCGGCACCGCGATCAGGAACCAGTTGACCGCGATCTTCGCCAGGCCGCCGGCCAGCATGGAATAGACCGGGTAGATCTCGTGGCCAGTCGCCTGCAGGACCGCCGTCGTGATCAGTGAAATGCACACGAACACCGACGCAATGCCCAGCAGCATCAGCAGCGTTGGGCCGGCCGCATTGCTGCGCGGATAGAGCACGTTGACGATCGGGTAAGACAGCACGGCAAGCCCGATGCCCATCGGCATGGCGACCGCCGCGGAGATGCGCAGCGCGGATTCCGCAATGGTCTTCGACTGCGTATACTTTCCCTGCACGACCGCCGCCGCAATGGCCGGGACGATGCTGATCGTCATCGGTGTCACGAAAGCGGCCGGGAGATTATACAGTGTCTGCACCTTGCCGTAAACGCCGTAGAGAACGTTTGCATACGACTCGGAATAGCCAAGCGCCGTCTGCAGGCGGTACATGATGAGCTTCGTGTCCACGAGATTGATGATGCTCAGCACACTGGAGCCGAGCGCGATCGGGATGCTGATACGCAGCAGCGTGACGAGAATATGTCCGGCGGAATCCGGCACATCCGGATCCGCAACCGGTTTTTCCGGATAGTGGCGGTGATAATAGATCGCCACATAGATCAGCGCAAAGGCACCGCCCGCCGTGAAGCCGAAGATCGCCCCCGCCGATGCGACCGGCAGACTCTTGCCCGCGCGCGTAAAGCTCCACGCGAGCACAAGACCGACGGCGACCTTGCCCACGACCTCGAGGATCTGGGAGACGGTCGTCGGCTTCATGTTGCTCATGCCCTGCGCATAGCCGCGGTACGTGCTCGTCAGATACACGAGCACGAGCGCCGGCGACAGCGCCCAGATGCTCTGTGCCGCGCGGACATTGTTGAGCATCCTGGCCAGCTCCGTCGGGAACAGGAACATGACCAGTCCAAGCAGCAGGCCGAAAATGGCAAACGTCAGCCAGGCCACGCGGAAGATCTTGCGCGCCTGCACAGGGCGGCCGAGCGTGTCCGCCTCGCTGATCATGCGCGAGAGCGCGACCGGCATACCCGCCGTGGCCATGTTGAGAAAGACATAATAAATATTATAGGCAACGGAGAAATAGCCGTATCCCTCGTCGCCGAGAATATTGCCGAGCGGGATCTTATAGATCGCGCCGAGGATCTTGATGACCACAACGCCGGCCGTCATCATGGCCGCGCCGTGGAGATAGTTCTGCTTGCTGCTTTCCTGCAAACCGCACTCCCTCCCCCGCTGAAATTTCACGTGCCGGTATACTTTACACTACCGGACAGAAAAAATCAAGGGAATGCAGCGCATTCCCCTGATTTGCGGTTTGTTTTTCAGATCACGCCTTGCGCACGGAGTCGATGTGGCGTGTCAGGTCGAGCATCTTGTTCGAGAAGCCCCACTCGTTGTCGTACCACGCCATGAGCTTGACGAAGTGATCGTTGAGCGCGAGGCCGGCCTTGGCATCAAAGATGCTGGTGTGCGGATCGGTGATGAAGTCGGAGGAGACGACCTCGTCATCGACATACTCGACGACGCCGGCCATCGGACCTTCCGCGGCAGCCTTGACGGCAGCGCAGATCTCATCATACGTCGCAGCCTTCTCGAGGCGGCAGGTCAGATCGACGATGGACACGTCCGCACTCGGGATGCGCATGGAAGTGCCGGTCAGCTTGCCCTGCAGGGCCGGAATGACCTTGCCGACCGCCTTGGCAGCGCCGGTGCTGGTCGGGATGATGTTGCCGTGCACACCGCGGGACAGACGCCAGTTCTTCTTGGAGAAGCCGTCGACGACCTGCTGGGTGGCCGTGTCGGCATGGACGGTGGTCATAAGGCCCTCGACGATGCCGAAATTATCGTTGATGATCTTGGCCAGCGGCGCCAGGCAGTTCGTGGTGCACGAAGCGTTGGACACGATCTTGATATCCGGGGTGTACGCATCGAGGTTAACGCCGCAGACGAACATCGGCGTGTCGTCCTTGGACGGGCCGGAGAGCACGACGACCTGCGCGCCGGCGTCCAGATGATCCTGCGCCTTTTCCTTGGTCAGGAACGCGCCGGTGCACTCGAGCACATACTCGACACCCAGCTCGCCCCAGGGCAGGAGCTTCGCGTCGCGGTTGTTGAGCAGCGCAACGCGCTTGCCATTGACGATCAGGGCCGGGTTCTCGCCGCCCTCGCAATCGACCGTGCCGTGAAAGCGGCCGTGCACGGAATCGTACTTCACGGTATACGCCAGCTGCTCAGGCGTCTTATCCGGTGCGTTGACGGCGACAACCTCAATATCGTCGGCGCAGATCGCGGCGCGGAACACCAGACGGCCGATGCGGCCGAAGCCATTGATGCCAATTTTAATCATGCTCTATTCCTCCTGTTATATCTGCTGCGCACAGCACGCAGCGCAATTTCTTACAGCTACATTCTATAACAATTCCGCCGAAAGCGCAACCACATTCTTATCGGTGCGGCAGGCAGCGCTGGCTATTTGCAACAAATCTCCGAATTTTTGCGTGTAAAAACTTGTGTCTATTGACGAATTCTGCTATACTGTTTTTTAATACATCTTAGGGGGGATCGGAAAATGAGCAATACTTTGATCATCGACTCGCTCAACACGCTGTTTGCGATGAGCAACACCGCCGTGATCGGCGCGCAGGAGCAATTTGTCGCGTTTATGAACCCGGCGGCGCAGGAACTGTTTCGCGGCAACCGCACAAATCACAAACTCACCGAGCTGCTGCCGGCGCACATCACGGAGGCCGCGGCTACGGAATTCGTCACGTCTGCCACGATCGAAAAGCGCCACGTCATCATCTCCGTGACATCGTTTGGTGCGTTTCGGCTGTTCTCGTTCGTGCCGCAGGATGAAAACGCCCTGCGGGCCGGCGCGCAGTTTGCACCGTTTCTGGCATCGCTCAACGCTTTCCGCACGCTCACAACGTATTTTTCAGACTACGCCATGCAGCTCAGCGACGTGCGCTTCCGGCGCAACGCCGCCGAATTGACGCAGTTTTACTACCGGCTGCTGCGCTTCACGCTCAACGCCTCCACGGCCTCCGGCCTGTACGACGGCACGCTTGCGTTCATGCCGCAGCTGTGCGACCTGGGCAAGGAATGCCGGACGCTGCTGGATAACATCCAGCCAATCACCGACGCCAACGGCATCGTGCTGGAAGTCAGCATTCCGGACGAGCCGATCAACTGCGCGCTCGACACGGCGCTCATCCAGCGTATGCTGCTCAACATCATTGCCAACTGCACGGAGCGCTGCAAGCACGGCGACCGCATCCGCTTTACCGTCACGCAGGAGGGCGACCACGCCGACATCACCATTCGGGATGACGGTGTACGCATCCCGCCGGAAAAGCTCGGGACGATCTTTATCCCGCTGCGTGTGACCGGCGTGGATTTTTCCGACCTGAGCAGCAACAGCTTTGGCCTGACAGTCGCACTCGGCATTGCGGAAAAGCACGATGGCACCATTCTCCTGGAGAGCAATGAATGGGGCGGAACCACGTTCCACGTCGTGCTCAGCACGGTGCTGCCGGAAACGAATCTCTTCCGTGCGCCGAAGGTGCCGTATGGTCACGCACAGGAAGATCCCATCCGAATCTACCTGTCCGATCAAATGCCGAAACAGGAGCTGTAAGCAAACACACAGCATCACAACGGCGTGCCGCCCAAATGGGCAGCACGCCGTCTTTTTATTCTGCTGTCAGGTAACGCGCGCGCAGCGCCGCCCGCTCGGCCGCGCCAACACCAAGCGCCTGCGTCAGAAAAGCGTCCACACTGCCGTATCGCTCCGCGACCGCATCGCGCGCAGCCGTCAGGAACGCCGCGTCCGCGCGGTCAAACGTGCGGATGACCTCCCGCTCCGCCTCGCTCAGGTCATAGTCCACGACCGCCGTCAGCAGACAGTCGGTCGAAGCGGCCATGCGCTCGTTGGTGATCAGATAGTTTTCCACGATGACCGGCCAGTCCACACCCAGCGCCGTCAGCAGCAGCATCGTGCCGACACCGACGCGGTCTTTCCCCGCCGTGCAGTGGTAGAGCAGCGCGCCGTCCGTCTGCGCGAGCAGAAGCGCAAAAAACTGCCGGTAGTGCGCGATGGAGAATGCCTGCGTGACGAGACTGCGGTACAGCTCGCACATGAACGCCCGCTCCCGGCCGGCCATCGCTTTCGCGTGCGCGACAACGGCCGCATAGGGGTCAGCGTGCTCCTCGCGCGTCAGGCCGGCCGCTGCCTGCTGCACGATCGGGCAGTGGACATACTGCACGCCCGGCAGGACGCGATCCGGTTTCTGCTCCCGCTCGAGGTCCGTGCGGAAATCCACGACCGTGCGCAGCGGATATTCCGTGAGTGTCTGTGCGTCCGGCTCTGTGATGCCGGCAAGTTCGCCGCTGCGCAGCAGCAGGCCCGGCCGGATCGTGCGGCCATCCATGGTAGGCAGGCCGCCGAGGTCGCGCGCATTCGGCGCGCCGCGCAGCAGCCAGCGTTCAGAGGCCGAAGAGTTGTTTTCCATTTCGCAGTGTCACCTCCGCGACTTCTTCTGTGGTCATGCCCTTGATCTCCGCTATGCGCGCAGCAATGTACGGCAGGTTGCGCGAATCGTTGCGCTTGCCGCGGTTCGGCACCGGGGACAGATAGGGCGAATCCGTTTCGAGCAGCATCCGGTCCGTCGGGCAAGCGGCGATCACGTCCAGCGCCTTGACGGCATTCTTATATGTGATCGGGCCGTCAAAGCCGAGGTACCAGTCGCGGCGCAGCAGCTCGCGCGCCATCTCCACGCTGCCGGAAAAGCAGTGGAACACGCCGCGCAGGCCCGGATAATCGCACACAATGCGCAGGCTGTCGCCGTGCGCCTCCCGGTCGTGGATGATGACCGGGAGATCCAGCTCCAGCGCCAGCTCCAGCTGCGCGCGCAGCATGATCTCCTGCGTCGCCTTCGTGGAGGCGTCCCAGTAATAGTCCAGACCGATCTCGCCGATGGCGCAGACTTTCGGCTGCGCCGCCAGCGCGCGGATCTGCTCCAGACTGTCGTCCGTCCAGCCGGCGGCTTCCTCCGGGTGCCAGCCGACGGCGGCATAGACGAAATCATATTCCTGTGCGATGGCGACGGCGCGCGCAGACGTCGCAGCACAGTCGCCGGGATCCACGATGAGCGCGACGCCGCTCTCATGCACGGCGCGCAGCACCTCTTCGCGGTCGGCGTTGAACTTTCCGCTGTCGTAGTGCGCGTGGGTATCGAAATACTGCGTCATTCGGCGTGATAGGTCGCGGCCGGGCGGCGCTTATGCTCGCTGCGGCTATGGTAGCGGTCGATGATGGCCTTGTCGTGCTCGCTGGCCTCGCCGGTGAGGATGTATTTGTCGATGGCGGCGTAGGTCACGCCCATCTCCTGCTCATCCGTCTGACCCTCAAAGAGACCGGCAGACGGCGCTTTGCGGATGATGTTTTCCGGCGCGTGCAGCCAGGTCAGGAACTCGTAAATTTCCGTCACGGTCAGGTCGGCGATGGGATTGAAGTCATACGCGCCGTCTCCCCACTTCGTGAAATAGCCCATGTATGCCTCGCTGCGGTTGCCGGTGCCGGCGACGAGACGGCCCTCGGCCGCGCCGATGGTGTAGAGCGTGAGCATGCGCAGGCGCGGGGCGATGTTCGACGTCGCCATCTGGTTGAGCGCCGTGACGGCGGAGACCGTCTGCATGACAAGCTCCTTTTCCGCCGTGAGATCGACCGTGCGCGTCTCGATGTTGAACTGCTCGGCCACGGCCAGACCGTCGGTCATGTCCTCGCCGAAGTTGCGCTTGGAGGCGCACGGCATCATGATGCCGACCGTATTGTCGCACGCGGCCTTGCAGAGGATGCCGACGAGCGCGCTGTCCTTGCCGCCGCTGTTGCCGTAGATGACGCCTTTGGCGCCGCTGCTTTTGAGCAGGTCGCGGATAAAGGCGACGCGGTTTTCAAATTCTTTTGCGTAATCTCGCATGATTTCCACTCCGTTTCTTTCGTTACTCCTGGATCATGTCCAGAAATTCAGCTTCCGTAATGATAGGCGTGCCGAGCGTGAGCGCCTTCTGATACTTCGAGCCGGTGTTTTCGCCGGCGAGCAGATAGGACGTTTTTTTCGACACGGAAGAGCTCGTCTTGCCGCCGAAGCGCTCGATGATGGCGCTGGCCTCGTCGCGGCTGAAGTGCTCGAGCGCGCCGGTGAGCACAAATGTCTTGCCGGCAAAGCGGCGGTCCACGACCTGCTCCCTGGAATCAAAGCTGACGCCCGCATCGCGCAGCAGGCGGATCTGGTGCTGTGATTGTGGGTTATCGAACCATGCACGCAGGTACGCCGCCGTCGTCGGGCCGACGTCCGGGATGGCCATGAGCTCTTCTTCCGTCGCCGCCATGAGCTTGTCCAGCGTGCCGAAGTGCATGGCCAGCACTCTGGCCGCCTTCTGCCCAACCTGCCGGATACCGAACGCGCACAGCAGGCGCGCCATGCCGGCGTCCTTGCTCTTTTCGATGGCGGCCATGAGATTCTCGGCCGACTTCTTCCCCATATGGTCCAGCGCCGCGACCGACTGCGGCTCGAGCGCATACAGCTCCGCCGGGGAGTGCACGAGCCCCGCCTCAATCAGCGACTGGCACAGCGAGATGCCGAGGCCGTCGATATCCATCGCCTCGCGGGAGGCAAAGTGCGCAATGTTGCGCAGCCGCTGCGCCGGGCACTCCGCGCCCGTGCAGCGCAGGGCCGCCCCATCCGGGTCGCGCACCACGGGCGCGCCGCACTCCGGGCAGGTGTCCGGCATATGAAACGGCACCGTGCCCTCCGGCCGCTTCTCGCGCACGACGGAGAGGATCTCGGGAATGATCTCCCCCGCCTTCTGCACGAGCACCGTGTCGCCGATGCGCAGGTCGAGGTTGTCGATGAAGTCCTGATTGTGCAGCGTGGCATTCGTGACGGTCGTGCCGGCCAGACGCACCGGCTCAATGACCGCCTTCGGCGTGAGCACACCCGTGCGGCCGACCTGCACGACGATGTCGCGCACGCGGCTCTCCTTCTTCTCCGGCGGGTATTTATACGCCACCGCCCAGCGCGGGAACTTTGCCGTGCTGCCGAGATACTGCCGCTGCGCGAGATCGTTGATCTTGATGACCGCACCGTCGATGTCGAACGGGAACGTCTCGCGGTTGTCGCCGATCCAGTCAATGCGCGCGCAGCAGGCATCGAGCGTTTCACAACGCTGATATGGCACGACCGGGAAGCCCAGCGACGCCAGATAGTCCAGCGTTTCCGTGTGCGCGGCAAACGTGCGGTCGCTGTCAAACTGGAGGTTGAAGATGATGATATCGAGCTTGCGCGCCGCCGCGACCTTCGGGTCCTGCTGGCGCACAGAGCCCGCCGCCGCGTTGCGGGGATTGGCCAGCAGCGGCTGTTCGAGCAGCTCGCGCTCGGCATTGAGCGTTGCGAATACTTCGTGCGACATATAGACCTCACCGCGCACGATAAGCTTTGCGGGCGCGTTTTCAAGCGTCAGCGGCAGGTTGCGCAGCGTGCGGAGGTTTTCCGTCACGTCTTCGCCGGTGATGCCGTCGCCGCGCGTAGCGCCGCGGACGAACACCCCGTTTTCATACTCGAGCGACATGGACAGACCGTCGATCTTCGGCTCGACGGAATAATCATGCGTCTGCGTGAGCGCCCCGTCCATGCGCGCGCCGAACGCGCGCAGCTCGTCGAACGAGAACACGTCCTGCAGGCTCTCGAGCGGCACCTGATGGCGCACCTGCGCAAAGGTGTTGAGCGCGTAGCCGCCGACGTGCTGCGTCGGCGAATCGGGCGAGGCGTACTCCGGGTGCGCCGCCTCAAGCTCTTCGAGCCTGCGCATAAGCGCGTCGTATTCAAAGTCGCTGATCTCGGGCGCGTCCTTCACGTAATAGAGAAAATTTGCGTGTTCCAGCTGACGGCGCAGCGTCAGGATCTCTTCGCGTACATCCATGTTGTCTACTCCACTTCCACATACGTCTGGGGCACTTTGCCGACGATGACCGTCTCGGCCAGCAGGACGTTCGTGCCCACGGTCTCGGTCTGGTGCTCCCAGGGCACCAGAATGTCGAGATCCATCTTCACGTTCAGATATAGTTGATATTTGCTCTGGTTGATCGCGGCCGACATGAGCTCGTTGTGATAGTTCACGTCCGACGTCGTCAGCACGAGGATGCGCACTGGCAGCGGCAGCTTGAGCCCCGGCAGAAAATTCACGCCGAAGAGCGTCTCGAGCGGGATGTCCAGCTCGACCTGCCCGTCGTCCCCGTCCATCATGTGCTCGAGCACGAGCGAGGACACCTGCCCCACGTGCTCGGTGTCGATGCTCACGGCCGTGATGGTCCCGTCAGCGTCCGTGCGGTAGGTATAATAGTCGCCCTGCACCTGCGCCGTCGCCGCCGTTACGGCGGCGTTGATCTTCAGCTGCATGAGGTCGCAGGCGGAGTTGACGGCCAGCTGCGTGATCAGGTGCAGCACCGACACGGTAACATACGCCATGCCGCCCAACAGAATGCATACCAGCAGCAGCGCCGCCAGCTTCCGGTTCGGCCGCAGCGGGCGCCGGCGGGCAGCCGGTCTCCAGCGGCGAGGTGCACAAATCATAGCAGATCCCCCCTGCCATGCTATGCAGCGGCGGGGCGATTCATACGCTCAGTGCAGAGATTCCACAATGGCGCGGAAGGTATTGCCGCGCTCTTCAAAGTTTTTGAAGAGATCAAACGATGAGCAGGCCGGCGAGAGCGTCACGATATCGCCCGGCTGCGCAAGGCCGTAGGCCGTCTCGACCGCCGCGCGGAAATCCGGTGCCTCAACGAGCGGCAGCTTTCCCGGGTCATAGCATTTCGACGCGCGGATGGCGGCGGCAATGCGCTGCGCCGTCTCGCCGACGACGACCGCCGCCTTCGCGTGCAGGCAGACCTCGTCACCGAGCGTATCAAACGGGATGTGCTTGTCGTGCCCGCCGAGGATGATGACCGGCGGCTTCGGCAGCGCGTGCAGGCCCGCGATCGCGCGCGTGGGGCTCGAGGCGATGGAGTCGTTGATGAACGTGATGCCGTTGAGCTCGCGGATGCGCTCCATGCGGTGCGGCACGCCGGAGAAGGTGTGCGCGACCTGAACGCACGCCGCATTGCCGACCAGACCGTCGGTCGCGGCAAAGGCCGCCATATAGTTTTCCACATTGTGCGCACCGGGGATGCGGATCTCGGTGGCGTCGAGGATCTTCTCCGCCTTGCCGTCGTGCGCGCGGTAAATCACACCATCCGTGCAGTAAACGCCATTTTCCACCGGGCCGATGCTGCTGAAATAGCGCACGCGCCCCGGCGCCTCGGCCGCGAAGCGCGGCGTGTGGGCATCCTTCGCGTTGAGCACCAGGCAGCCGTCCGGCCGCTGGCCGCGGTAAATGCTGCACTTGGCCGACACATAGTCCTCGAAATCCGGATGCACATCCAGATGGTTCGGCGAAATGTTCGTGATGATGGCCACATCCGGCGCGCAGTGCATGCTGTGCAGCTGGAAGCTGCTGAGCTCGAGCACGGCAAAATCCTCCGGACGGATATCCGGAATGCGGTCAAAGAGCGGTGTGCCGATGTTGCCGCCGAGGTGCACGGTGTACCCCTGCGCGCGCAGGAGCTCGGCCGTGATGGTCGAGGTCGTGGTCTTGCCGTCGCTGCCGGTGATGGCGATGATGCGGCACGGGCAGAGATTGCAGAATGCCTCCATCTCGGAGGTGAGGATCGCGCCGTTTTGCGCAGCCGCGCGCAGCTGCGGCACGATGGGCAGCACGCCCGGTGTGCGGAAGATGACGTCGAAGTCCAGATGCTCCAGATAATCCGCACCAAGGATAAATTTTGCGCCCTGCGCCGCGGCCTCGTCGCCGGTCGCGCCGAGCTGGGCGCGGTCGCGCCGGTCGCACACCGTCACGTCGCAGCCGTTGCGCAGCAGCACGCGCACGAGCGGCTGATTGCTCACGCCGAAGCCGATGACGCCGATGCGCTTGCCGCGCAAATAGTCCATATAGTCCGAAAAGGTCATGCAGACACTCCTTTTCCAAAAGGTAATCATACGTGGAGATTATACCGCTCATTCGTGCCGATTACAAGAAAATAAATCGCTGCCGGACTTGACGCGGTGCGGCAGGATGTGTAAAATAGTCGGGCGAGCAGGCCGGACAGCCGCGGGCACGAGCCGAAAGGCTGTGCGTGAGGAAAGTCCGGGCTCCACAGGGCAAGGATAACGGGTAACACCCGCCAGGGGCGACCCTCGGACAAGTGCAACAGAAACAAACCGCCCGAGCGATCGGGTAAGGGTGGAAAAGTGAGGTAAGAGCTCACTCGCCGGCTGGAGACAGTGCGGCGCTGTAAACTCTATCCGGAGCAACACCGCGGAGGGACATATGGCCGGCCCGGCCGTCCCATGGAGGTGGCTGGAACGCACCGGCAACGGTGCGTCTAGATAGATGGCTGTCGATAACAGAACCCGGCTTACAGGCCCGCTCGCTCAGCCTGTCAAAGGAGTCCGCACGGACTTTTTTGGCAGGCTTTCGCATATCGATTTCCCGCGGCGAGGAAAACGTAAGCCCCCGCCAAACGGCGGGGGCCGCACACCGTGCATCGGCTTCGGCGGCTGAAACCGAACATAGGCAAAACGACGCCGGACAGGGCTTCCCTGTCCGGCGTCGTGGTTTTTGCGCGGTCTTTGATAAACAAAAAATCCTGCAACCGCAACGGTTGCAGGATTTTCTGGAGCTGCTACCCGGATTCGGACCGGGGACCTCATCCTTACCAAGGATGCGCTCTACCGACTGAGCTATAGCAGCATACAAAGCCCGCGGAGCTTTCGCCCCGCGGGTGGCGACCGAGAAGGGACTTGAACCCTCGACCTCTAGCGTGACAGGCTAGCGTTCTAACCAACTGAACTACTCGGCCTCGTCGCCTCAGCGCTTGTTTAATATACCAGACGATTCGACTGCTGTCAAGTTATTTTTGAAAAAATTTTCGGCGATTTTCATTTTCCCACTCCGGCCGGTCTCCTCCGGCGCAAAAATGTCTCCCGGGTAAAAAAGCCCGGGAGACACACGCGAGAAAATTACTTGGTGATCTGGAAAGCGCGCGTGATGGGCGCTGCCTGATAGTTCCCGCCCAGAGTCACGACCGTCACAACATAGCGGCCGGGCTCAGTCGGGGGCGTCGTGGTGCTCGAATACGGGCGCCACTTGCTGGTGAAGCCGGAGTACAGGTAGTGCACAGAGGACTGATCCTCGACTTGGTCCCCGTTATATCTCAGCGTCGCACCGAAGTCGAAGTTCTTCACGTCCGCAGCGGAAATCTTGCCGTTGGTGAAGTTCTGATTCCAGTCGAGCTTCACACCGGAGTAGTGCTTTTTCACAACGAGTGCACCCATACCGAAGCCGGTGTTGTAGTTATCGTTGTTCGTGATCGCGTAAACGGTGTAGATACCCACCTGATCCGGCGTACGCAGGGCAATGCGGACATTGTCCAGCAGGGTGATCTTGTTGAACACGTTGATGATCTGCTGCAGCGTAGCGACGTCAACACCCATCAGCTTGAGCGCTTCACGCACTGCGGCATACTCGCTGCCATTGGCGATCTTGTCCAGATTCTGCTTGAGTTCGCCGACGGTGATGCCCTTGTCCATGATATCCTTGATCGTCCGCAGACCGACTTTTTCGAGCACAGGATCAACAACCTTGATGAACGCGTTGTCTGTGTAGCGCTCGGGCAGCTGCACGAACACGCTGGACACGCCGGTATAGACTGTGAAGATGTCAAAATCGTCCACGGGATCGGTGGTGACGAAGCCCTCGCCCGGCACTTCATCGGCGTAGATGCTCGTCGAGTGCACCTTGACGGAGACATTTGCCTTCTTGACCGTGAGCGAGCCTTCCTTAGCCTCGCTGGAACGATAGGTCTCGTCGCCGTTGAAGGTCACGCGGATCTGCTGCTCACCAGCGCCCATCTGGGGGTAGAAATACTGGAGTTTGCCAGCACTGATTCCCTCTTCTCCTTCGATCGGAACCCACTTTTGGCGTCCTACGTCGCCGCCAAGATCACCGGCCACGACCTTAGCCGTTGCGTAATACTCGATCGTGAAGTCGTCCGCGCTCAGCGTGCTCTTGTCGGGCAGCGTGGAATCGTCCCAATCAATGACGTATTCAAAAATCTGCTGCGTCATGGCAGCGGCGTCCTTATTGTAGATGAGAGAGATGCTCGGCTTAAGGACGACGGTGCTGGCCTCGCGGCTGTCGGTCATCTCGACGGTGACTTCCGCCGTATAAGCCTGGTAGTCTGCGTTGCCGCGCCAGGTGAAGCGGATGGTCTGTGATCCGAGGCCAAATTTAACAAGCTGGTCAATAAAGTCGCTGCCCGTCGGGCTATAATTCAAGGGCTGATAATTTTTGATAGCACCTATACCGGCGTTGTACTCCACCGTCACGTCGTTGATGGAGACGTTCGAATCAGCGCTCACGAGCAGCGCCTCGCGCAGAGCCTGCGCGGTTTCCTCGTAGTTGATGCTCTGATCCTTGTTGTAGACCATTGCGACCTCGGTCACGCCCTCTTTGCGCGTGAACGGAGCTGCCACACGGTCAAGGAAGTTCACAGTCGTTTCCACAGTGGCAGCCTTATAATCATCGCTGCCTTTGTAGGAGACTTTGATCTTCTGCTCGCCTGCAGAAATGGCAGGGTAGCCAAGCTCTTGACCTAAAAAAGTAATCGTTTTGCCCTCCAGAGGGACCCATTGTCTGTCGGCTTCGGTCGCGAATTTGGCATAGTACTCAATGGTCACGTCGTCGACCGTCAGCTCGGGCGTGGTGCTCTCCACGACCAGGCTAAAGATGTTCTCACGCAGTGCGTCAAAATCCAGCGTGCCGTCTTCCTTATACGGCAGCTTCACGCTGGCGTCCTGCTTGAGCGTGATGGACGAAGAGCGCTTCTCCGCCTTCGTCAGCGTTACTTCCGCTGTCGTGCCGGCAACACGCACCTGATAGGTACCAGCGCTGTTGTCCTTCAGCGCGGGGTGGGTATAATTGATTCTCTTATTTACGCTAGTAAAGCCATTAATGGAACCCCAGTCGGTATGCGTGGCAGAGATGCCCAAAAAACTCTTGCTCTTGCCCTCGCACTTGTACTCCCACTTGAGACCAGTTTGACTATCCAGAAGTGCACTCTGCTCTTCCTCGCTCTTCTGGTCAAAATCCTTGACCAGCGCGCGCGTCAGCGCATGGTTCACTTCATCGGTCGTCATCGTGGACTTGATGATGGCCGTACCGTTTTGCAGCGTGTAGCTGCTGTCATCCGCCGCGAACACGGCCGGCGAGAACGCCCCGACCTGCGACAGCAGCAGCACCGCCAGCAGGCACGCCAGCAGACGCTGCAGTTTTTTACCTGTCATGATATTTCCTCCTTTGTTTCTATTTCGCCAAGTGGATCTTGCATGCCCCGCATGCATGGGACTTTATCATCCCACATAGGTGTTAAGAACACGTTAACAAATCGCCCAAAAAATTTCAATTTATTTATTTAAAAAATTTATCATTATTTCGAAACCTATCTATTTGAAATCCTGATACAATCGCAAAGAAATGTAACGAAAAACTTTCTGCCCAAAAGCCGCATTTCCCTCTTGCATTTTTTTGCGCGGTGTGCTATATTATTTGAGCAAATAAAATATCCGGGTGTAGCGCAGTTGGTAGCGTGCTTGAATGGGGTTCAAGAGGCCGGAAGTTCGAATCTTCTCACTCGGACCAGCAAAAAGTCCTGTATTCTCAAGGAATACAGGACTTTTTCTTTTTCCGTTTTTGCGTGCAAATTATCGATGCGGTGCGCAGCGGGTGTGTAATAGAAATTATTTATCGGAAAGCTGTTTCACAGACTGGTTAATCCCCGTCGCCGCCCAGCCGGACACGATGCCGACGTCGGCAGCGTGCTGATCCTGCTGGGCGCCGTCACGATCCTGATCAAGCTGCTATAAACGATCCGCGCCCGCGCTCCGATATGGTGCGCGGGCGTTTGCGATTCGACGCTTCGCGCAAAGATCGTTCCATGCCTGACAAAAAATTTGAATTTTATGAAGTTTTTTCGGCGCCTACAGCATTCGACACGTTTCTGCTCCATTCTGTGTTAGACTGCGCATCGCAGCGACCGGAAGACGCGCCGGAAACCGCAAATACGCAGAACAAAAAGGAGATCACCATGGACTTCAAGAAACTGTACTTCACCCTCTTCAACACGCTGAGCGACGCCGTTGAGCAAATCGACACCCACGACTATGAGGAGGCGCGGCTGCTGCTGATCCATGCACAGCAGGAAGCCGAGGAGTGCTACATCACGTCTGCATAAGCAACCATGCAGCGGCCGGGCCGCACCCGAATGGGTGCGGCCCGGCCGGCATTTTTAACTGGGATCACCCGAGCTGGCGGGTCTTTTCAAACGCGGCGTCCACGGCCGCGATGCAGCTGCCGCGAAAACCGTGCTGCTCGAGCGCGTCGACGCCGGCGATCGTGCTGCCGCCGGGGCTGCAGACCTCGTCCTTGAGCTGCTCCGGGTGCTTGCCGGACTGCAGCACCATCTCCGCGCTGCCGGCGAGCATCTGCGCCGCGTAGCGGATGGCTTTTGCGCGCGGCAGGCCGCATTTGACGCCGCCGTCGGCCAGCGCCTCGATGAACATATACGCAAACGCGGGGCCGCAGCCGGTGATGGCGCAGCCGGCGTCGATCAACGCCTCGGAAATGGGGTCGACGATGCCCGCGGCCGCCATGAGCGCGCAAAACGCCGCGAGATCGCCGTCCGTGACATTGCCGTTGGCACAATAGAGCACGACGCCCTGCCCCACGGCGCAGGCCGTGTTCGGCAGGATGCGGATGATCTTCTTATCCGCGCCGAGCAGCCGCTCGAGCCGCTCCAGCTGCACACCGGCGAGCATGGACACAAAAATGCTCTCCGACGCCGCGATGGGCGCTGCCAGCGACTGCACAACGCCGTCGATCATCTGCGGCTTGACGCCGAGAAACACGAATTTGCTGCCGCCGAGGATCTCCTCCGGCGCGGCCGCACGGCAGCCCAGCCGCTCGGCCGCCGCCGCGCTGTGCGCGGGGCTGCTGCAGGCAACGGCGACCCGCTCCCCCGTGACCTGTTTGGCCGCGGCCGTGGCCAGCGCGCCGCCCATATTGCCGGCGCCGATGAAGCCTGCTTCAAACTTTTTCATAGTGTTCCCTCCTCAGCGGATCTGTCCGTCGCCACGGATGATATATTTATAGGTGCTCAGCTCGTCAAGCCCCATGGGGCCGCGGGCGTGGAGCTTCTGCGTGGAGATGCCCATCTCGCAGCCGAGGCCGAACTCACCCCCGTCGGTAAAGCGGGTGGAGACGTTGACGTACGTTGCCGCGCTGTCCGTGCCGTTGATGAAGCGCTCGGCGCTCGCGGCGTCCTCGGTGACGATGGCGTCGCTGTGGTGCGTCGAGTGCGCGAGCACGTGCGCGATGGCGGCGTCCAGACTGTCGACCACGCCGACGGCGAGGATATAGTCCAGATACTCCGTGTCAAAGTCCTTGTCGGAAGCGCTCTTGCCGTCGATGATCTGCGCCGCTGCCGCATCCAGCCGCAGCTCGACCGGTGTGAGGCCCTGCGCCGCGCGGTCATCGACCAGCGCCTTTTTGAGCATGGGCAGAAACCTGGCCGCGACCGCCCGGTGCACAAGGCAGACCTCCTCGGCGTTGCAGACCGAGGGGCGGCTGGTTTTGGCGTTTTCGATGATGCGCACGGCCTTGTCGAGGTCAGCATACTCGTCCACGTAGACGTGGCAGATACCGGTGCCGGTCTCGATGCAGGGCACGGTGGCATTGCGCACGCAGGCGCGGATGAGCCCCGCCCCGCCGCGCGGGATAAGCAGATCTACAAGGCCCTTGGCCTGCATGATCTCCGTAGCGCTCTGGTGGCTGGTATCCTCCACGATGTTGACGATGTCCGGATCGCCGCCAGCGGACGCGATGCCCTGCTTGAGCGCGGCCACGATGGCTTTGGCCGTGCGGAAAGCCTCCTTGCCGCTGCGGAGCATGCAGACGTTGCCGCTCTTGATGGTGAGCGCCGCCGCGTCGGACGTGACGTTCGGGCGGCTCTCATAAATGATGGCGACCAGGCCGAGCGGCACCTGCTTTTTATAGATCTTCATGCCGTTGGGGTGGTCGATCTGCGCGAGGATGCGCCCCGTGTGATCCGGCAGCGCCACGGTCGCGCGGATGCCGTCGGCCATGGCGTCGATGCGATCTTTGTCCAGATAGAGCCGGTCGAGCATGACATCCGAGATATGGCCGCGTGCAGCGTCCATGTCCTCGGCATTGCAGCGCAGGATGGCATCGCACTCCGCCTGTAGGCTGTCCGCCATGGCGGACAGGATGCGGTTTTTGTCCTCGGCGGAAGCGTTGCAGATGCTGGGCCACGCGGCCTTCGTCCGCCGGAGAATGTCCATAGTCGTCATAGTAGTCCCTCCTCAGGAATGTGGTATCAGAAATCGGGTGCCGGCGCGCCTGCCGGCCACAATGTCATAGAGCACCTCGGGCTTTTCGCCGTTGGCAATGACCATCTCGCAGCCGGCCGCCGTTGCGATCTGCGCGGCGTGCAGCTTCGTGACCATGCCGCCGGTGGCGAGCGCGGAGCCCTTGTCTCCGGCAAGCGAGAGAATGTGCGCGTCGATGACCGGCACCGTCTCGATGAGCCGCGCATCCGGGTTTCGGTGCGGGTCGCTGTCATACAATCCGTCGATGTCCGAGAGCAGGATCAGCAGATCCGCACCGATGGCGGCGGCCACGATGGCCGAGAGACTGTCGTTCTCGCCGATGGTGTTGTCCACGCCGATCTCGTCCGTCGCCACGGCGTCGTTTTCATTGATGACCGGCAGCGCCCCCAGCTCCAGCAGCCGCGAGAGTGTGTTGCGCACGTTGCGGCTGCGCTGCTCACTGCGGATGTCCTCGCCGGTCAGCAGCAACTGCGCCACAATATGATTGTACTCCGTGAAGAGCTTATCGTAAAAATACATCAGCTCGCACTGGCCGACGGCGGCCGCAGCCTGCTTGCCCGGCATATCCGCCGGACGGCCGGACAGATTGAGCTTGCCGACGCCCATGCCGATCGCGCCGGACGAGACGAGAATGATCTCATGACCTGCATTTTTCAGGTCGCTGAGCACTTTGCACAGCCGCTCCATGCGCTGAATGTTCAGCCGCCCGGTCGCATGCGCGAGTGTGGAAGTGCCGACTTTAACAACGATTCGCATAATGATCCCTCTTACTGCATGATGGCATCTATTATAGCGCATCGGGCGCAAAATTGCATCCCTTTTTGTCTTTGCTGCGCAAAAGATGCGCCAAAGATCCCGCGCGCACGCGGTCGCTTTTTGCCGCACATGCTGGATACAGGCAAAGGAGGCAATGCCCATGCAAACTCGTTACACCGCCCGGCAGGTCTGCCTGATGCAGCGGCTTCGGCAGCTCCGAGAGCAGCACGTCTACCGGACGCGCTTTTTCATCATCAGCACAGCGGCCGGTCTGGCCGATCTCGCGCCGGTCACGGAGCGGCTGCTGCAAAATCCGAAGGACTTTGCCCGGGCGCTGACGCCGTTTTTCGGCGCGCGCACGGCCGGACAGTTCGGCGACCTGCTCACGGAGCATCTGGAGATCGGCGGTGCGCTCGTGACCGACCTGAAAAACCGCGAGACCGCCAAGGCCGACGACGCCCGCCGGCGCTGGTACGCAAACGCCGACGCCATCAGCGCGTTTCTTGCCGGCGTCAATGCCTGCTGGAACGAAGAAAAATGGCGCGAGTTTTTCTACAGCCATCTGGAGATGACGGCAAAGAGACCACGCTGCGCCTGCAGGGCGACTATGCGGCCGACATCCGCATGTTCGACCGGATCGAGACCGAGGCGCTGCGCATGGCCGCCTATATGTTCTGCGGTCTGGCCATGCGCTGCCGCTGAACGCACGAGCGCTCCCCGCCGGGATGACCCCGGAAGGGAGCGCTTTTTCACAGAATTGTGCTGGATGCACAACGGGAGACACCTTGCGGTGTCTCCCGTTGCATGTGAAAGAAGAACGAACGCTTGCCTGCACTCAGTCCGCAAACAGCGGCGTCGACAGATAGCGGTCGCCGGTATCCGGCAGGAGCACGACGATGATCTTGCCCTTGTTCTCCGGGCGCTTGGCCAGCTCGATCGCCGCCCAGACGGCAGCGCCGGAGGAAATGCCGACCAGCACGCCCTCCTTATGGCCGATCAGGCGGCCGGTCGCAAACGCATCCTCGTTGCTGACCGGGATGATCTCATCATAGACCTTCGTGTTGAGCACGTCCGGCACAAAGCCCGCACCAATGCCCTGGATCTTATGCGGGCCGGCATGGCCCTCGCTCAGGACCGGAGAGGTCGCCGGCTCCACGGCCACGACCTTGACCTTCGGGCACTGGGACTTCAGGTACTCGCCGACGCCCGTCACGGTGCCGCCGGTGCCGACGCCTGCAACGAAGATATCCACGTTGCCGTCCGTGTCCTCCCAGATCTCCGGGCCGGTCGTCGTGCGGTGGATCGCCGAGTTGGCCGGGTTGACGAACTGGCCGGGGACAAAGCTGTCCGGGATCTGCGCGGCCAGCTCGTTGGCCTTTGCGATCGCACCCTTCATGCCCTGCGCGCCGTCCGTGAGCACGAGCTCCGCGCCATAGGCCTTCATGATCTGGCGGCGCTCCACGCTCATGGTCTCCGGCATAACGATGATGATGCGGTAGCCTCTGGCCGCGGCGACGGACGCCAGGCCGATGCCGGTGTTGCCGGAGGTGGGCTCGATGATGACGGAGCTCGGCTTGAGCACGCCGCGCTGCTCCGCGTCCTGGATCATGGCCAGCGCCACGCGATCCTTCACGGAACCGGCCGGGTTGAAATACTCGAGCTTTGCCAGAATGCGGGCCTCGAGCTGCTGCTCTTTTTCGATATGGGTCAGCTCCAGAAGGGGCGTTTTTCCGATCAGCTGGTCAGCGGATGTATAGATCTTGCTCATGAGATGTTCCTCCATTTATGTATCGTATTATTGAATATGTATGTTTGATTCGTGATGGACTTGCCTGCGCTCAACCGCCGCAACAGTGCCAGCAGATACACAGGCGGCCGGAAATGCGCCCTCGCATTTTCATCGCCTACCTTCTCTATAGGTTAATAGGATTATATCGCGTTTTACCCAGTGTGTCAATAGAAAATTCACTTTTCTTTTCTGGCAGAGAAATTGTATGCAGACACTCGAGCCGGTAATTGACCATATATGCATTATCTAACGATCGTGCGCACGCGATCGTGCGCACGATTCGCGGGTTTGCGGCAGATGGTTGCTGCTGCCGCTGCGAGCAATGGAATGACCGGTCATTTTTTGCAGATCTTTGCGTTTGCGGCGCCTTTGCACAGCGCTTCCATAGCTTGACTTTTCAGGGCCGACAGTGTATACTAGCCGCATAAGTGTACGTGGATCGGCTGTGTTACCCGACATCCGGCATAACGGCACTTATGCACATTTATAAAAGGAGTGGAAACAATGAAAAAGTCCCGCAAACTGCTCTGCGTGCTTCTCGCTCTGGTTATGGTCGTCAGCCTGCTGCCGGTCATGGCTTTTGCAGCCGATGAAGACGTCGCAGCCGAGGAAACCACCGCGGCTACGGTCGAGGAGACTTCCCCGGAGACTGAGGGCATCATTACCGATGTCATCAAGAATCTGTTCGCCAAACTGCCGAACTATCTGGTTGCTGTAAAGACCTCAGACGGTCGCGTCGCTGCCGGCGCTCAGGTCGTGATCTACAACCAGAACAAGGATCAGGTCGCCACTGCCGTCGCCAACTACGGCGTCGCCATCTTCTCCAAGAAGGATCACCTCAACACTTACTCCGTGTCCGCCACCTGGACCGACCCGAACACCAACATTAAGTATCAGTCCCTCGTCGGCTTCAACTGGTCCTTCGGCAAGAAGCCCGACATCGACGTCATCACGGTTTACCCGACGATCGACATGATCCTCAACACCACTGACCACAACGCTTACATCAAAGGTTATCCGGATGGCACTGTCAGACCGGACGGACGCATCACCCGTGCCGAAGTCGCCACCATTCTGGATCGTCTGATGAAGGATCAGGTCAAGGCCAGATTCGACTCCAAGCCCACTGTCAACTTCTCTGATGTCAGCAGCGGCGCCTGGTACTATGACGCTGTGCAGATGTGCGCGAAGGCCGGCATCGTCGCCGGTTATCCGGACGGCTCGTTCAAGCCCAACCAGGCGGTCACCCGTGCGGAGTTCTTCAAGATGGTCGCCATGCTCTACAGCGATACGCTCAACACCCCGATCACTGGCGGTATCTTCAAGGATATCAACGGTCACTGGGCAGAAAAGTACATCAACCTGCTCCAGAAGCTCGGCATTGTCAAGGGCGACAACGGCAGCGCAAGACCAAACGACAACCTGACGCGCGGCGAAACGGCTGCCGTTATGAACCGCATCCTCGGCCGCGTTGTGAATGATTCCAGCTTCAGCGATGCCAAAGTTGCTGCGGCTATGAAGACCTGGCCGGACTGCACTTCCTCGCACTGGGCCTATGCCGAGATCCAGGAAGCCACCAACAGCCACGACTACACTTGGGACATTAACATTCTCACGTACTCTGACCATAATGGAATCTTCAAGGCTTTCATTGAGAACCTGAAGAACCCGGTCACCGAGCGCTGGACTTACATCAAAAAGTAAGCTTTCCCCCAACTACCACAAAGCAGGCACCTTCGGGTGCCTGCTTTTTTGTCCCGCAAATTGCGCCGCTGCAGAAAAATCCAGCGCCGGCTGACTGCCGGCGCTGGTTTCGTTTCAGGAGCGATCAAATGCCGGATTGGTCATATAGACGTTCTTCTGATCCATCTTTTCCGTCGCCAGACGCAGCGCCTCGCCGAAGCGCTGGTAGTGCACGACCTCGCGCTCACGCAGAAACCGGATCACATCCGTCACATCCGGGTCGTCGCAAAGCCGCAGAATGTTGTCATAGGTCTTGCGCGCCTTCTGCTCGGCCGACATATCCTCCGACAGGTCGGCGATCACATCGCCGGTCACGCCGATCGTCGCCGCCGTCCACGGCGTGCCGGATGCAAACTGCGGAAAGACGCCCGCCGTGTGATCGACGAAGTACGTATCATAGCCGGACTGTTTGATCTGCTCCGGCGTCATGCTGCGCGTGAGCTGGTAGACGATCGTTCCGACCATCTCGAGATGACCAAGTTCCTCCGTGCCGATGTCCGTCAGGATCGCCGACAGCTCCGGGTACGGCATGGCATAGCGCTGACTGAGATAGCGCAGGGACGCGCCCAGCTCGCCGTCCGGCCCACCGTACTGCGAGCAGATGAACTTTGCCAGCGCGGGATTAGCGTTTTTGATGCGGATCGGGTATTCCAGTTTCTTTTCATAGACAAACATCGCTTACTTCCCCTCTCCTTCCTGCTGCCACGGCCACGGCGCGTTGAGCCAGTCATAGACGTCCGAGCTTTCCAGATCCCGCAGGGACACGGGGCCGTATTGCTCCACGTACCGCCTGCGCCCCTCCGCGCTCAGGCGGATGCACTTTTGCAGCGTCTCGAATGCCTCGCGGTCGTCCGGGTGCGTATCCAGATACAGATTCAGCTCTCGGATGACAAAATCCATCGCCATCAGCTCGCACAGCGGCGTGCTGAGGTCGCCGGGTTTGTTGACCATGTTCATAAACGGCAGGTCCAGTCCCGGAAACAGCGTACCGCGCGCCAGTGCCATGCGCCGATCATACGCGGGTTCGTTGGACTGCTGCATGGGCGTCTGCGCCAGCGCCAGCGGCGCGCATTCCGGCAGCGAGCCCTGCTTGAAATTGCATTTGTCCACAGTCGTTCCTCCTTTTCAAATCGGGCACTCGGCCCGCATTATCCTATGCAGGCCCGGTTCGGCCGGTGCGGAACGCGACGAAAAAAGGCGGCGCCGGATGGCGCCGCCTTTGCGGAACGGAGCTTTATTTCGTTTTTGGCAGCGCCATGCCCGTCTTTTTGAGCGTGGTGCGCAAAAAGAACAGCGAGAGTATCAGCGAGAAGATCTCCGCGATCGGGAACGCAAACCAGATGCTGCGCAGCACGCCGGTCAGAGACAGCAGGTAGGCAGCCGGGATGAGCACCACGATCTGGCGCGCGATGGAAATAAGCATGCTGTAGACGCTGTAGCCAAACGCCTGACACGCCGAGCCGGACACGATGCCGATGCCGGCAAACACGAACGCCAGGCTCATGATGCGCAGTGCGGGCGCGCCGATCTCCAGCATGGCGTCCGAGGCGTCAAACATCAGCAGCAGCTCTTTCGGAATGAGCTGGAATACGAGCAGACCGATCACCATGATCGCGACGGCGTAGACCATGCCGAGGCGGATCGTCTTATGGATACGCTCCGGCTTCTGCGCGCCATAGTTATAGGCAATGATCGGCACCATGCCGTTATTCAGCCCGAACACCGGCATGAACACAAAGCTCTGGAGCTTGAAATAGACGCCGAACACGGCGACCGCCGTGGAGGAATACGCAATGAGGATCATATTCATGACAAAACACGTCAGCGATGAGATGCAGCTCATGATGATCGACGGGATGCTGATGGCCGTGATCTCACCCATGAGACGGCCGTTCGGCCGGATATGCCGCAGGCGCAGATGCACCTCCGGGTTCCTGAAGTGGTTGAGCATCACGGCGACGACCGCACCGACGCACTGACCGATCACCGTCGCCCAGGCGGCGCCGGCGATGCCCAGCTTCGGGAAGCCGAGCAGACCGAAGATCAGGATCGGATCGAGGATAATGTTCGTGATCGCGCCGGTCAGCTGCGTGATCATGGAATAGACCGTGCGACCGGTCGCCTGCAGGAAACGCTCGAAGGTGATCTCAACAAAAACGCCGAACGAGCACAAAATGCAGATGTTCAGGTACGTGATGCCGTAATTGACGATCGTCTCAATATCCGTCTGCGTGCGCATGTAAGCACGGATACCGATCAAGCCTGCGACAAGCACGAGCAGATAGCTCAGCCCCGCGAGCAGCAGACCGTTGACCGCGACCTGATTGACGCGCTCGGCGTTTTTCTGCCCCAACGCACGAGAGAGCAGCGCATTGATGCCGACACCGAAGCCGACAGCAATAGCAATAACGATGTTCTGCCACGGAAAAGCCATCGACACCGCCGTGAGTGCATCCTCGCAGATACGCGAGACGAAAATACTGTCCACGATGTTGTACAGTGCCTGCACGAGCATGGAAATCATCATCGGGACCGCCATCGACAGCAAGAGCTTATTTTCGGGCATTGTGCCCATTTTGTTTTCACGAAGGGTTTCTTGCGCCATAGTGTCACTCCCATTATATCAACAAACAAAAACGTCACGAATGGATATTATAAGTTGCGCGCAGTGAAATGTCAAGTTCTGTTGCATTTTTCACTTGAAAATGTGGCGTTTATCATTAAGTGCGAAAGAGCTAATAAGCTCCGACGCACTTATTTTTTTACGCAGAAACGGAGGCGAGGCTATGAAATACGAGTGCTTAAAGCTCGAGGAGCGGCGGATTATCGAGGAAATGTACGCAAAGGGCGCAAAGCCGGGCGAGATTGCCGAGCGCGTCGGCAAGTGCCAAGCGACCATATACCGCGAGCTCGAGCGAGGCAAGACCGGGGAAACGGACTCCCGCTTTCGTCAAGGGTATAGCGCGGCGGTAGCGGAGGCTCGAGTAAATCGGTCGTACCGAAATAGAGGCCGTCGGAAAGCGGCTCAATAAAGAAACGGAGGTTACTCATACCATGTTGAAAATTAAGAACACAAAGCATTTTGATACGGCGGAGGAAATCTTTACGGAGTTCCTTGACAAGTTCCAAAAGTACGCGGCGGAAGCGGAGAAGATTTTCAGAAGTACGAAAAGTCCGGCGGACAAGGCAAGGGCTCTTGAGCACATCGAAACGCAATACGCGGCATTGAGCAACTTTTTCAACGGCGAACTCGGTTACGACGTGAGGCTCGAGGACGGATTTCTCTTTACGCAGTTCTACTATAACCGCATTTTCTACTTCCGACTTATGGCGCAAATCGAGGCAGAAAAAGCGGCGGAGGCGGCAAAATGAACGTTTTTGAGAAAGTCACGGAAAGCCCGGAGGCGCTGGCGAGTCTCCTCCGGGCAATCCCGGCGATTGAAACGCCGTGGGACGATGCTTTTCACCGGCTTTATTGCTCCTCGTGCTCGGCGACGGATTGCGATGACTGCCGCCGACCGGAGCGGGATAGCCCGCTATGGTGGCTCGGCCTCCCGGCGGCGGAGGTAGAGAAATGAACGCCGATTTTTCCCATACTTGCGAGGGGTGCGAGCACGTTGTTACGGAGCCGTGGGCGAAAGACATTATCTCCTATCGGTGCTTTGCTCCCGGCAGATGCAAGGGGCGCGTCGTTGGCGTGAAACGCTTTGACCCGTATATCCCGGCATGGTGTCCAAAACTGGAAAGGAGCCGCGAGAATGGATAAAACGGCATTATTGAAGAAAATCCGCGCGCTTGCCGAGCGCGGAGTCGGCGGCGAGGCCGAGAACGCCGAAAAGCTCCTCGCTCGCATGATGAAGAAATACGGCATTTCGGAGGCAGAGCTCGACGAGGAGACTCGCGTCCGCCACGACTTCACATATCACGGCGGGGAGGAAAAGAAAATCCTCAAGCAAGTGGTCTACAAGGTCACGGGCGGCTACACCTACGAGCTCGTATATACCGCGAGCGGGCGCAAGGTTAGGACTCAACTCGGCGCGGATTGCACTCCCGCCGAAAAGGTGGAAATCGAGTATCTTTTCGATTTCTATAAAAGACTTTGGGAAAAAGAAAAGGACGCTTTCCTCGCGGCCTACATTCAAAAGCACCGTATCTTTGCAATACGCGCAGACGTAGAGCCGCAGGAAATGAGCCTCGAGGAGTCTATCAAAATGAGTGCTCTCATGCGAGGCATGAGCGACGAAAGTCCGCTCCGAGCTATCGAGGCGGGGAAATAAAGGAGGAATAACACAATGAGCGAAACGAGTTCGAGAGTCCGGCTTATGGCAAACCTACAAGCCGCCGTCGCGGAGGCCGTCTCCGGCACGATGGAGGAACGCGGGCGCGGCTTTGCCTCTGACCGTGAGGCGTGGGCGGAACTGAAAGAGTGCATCGAGCGCACAAAGCAGATGCACACCGACATTGAGAAAGTCCACAAGGAAATGTGGAGCGCGGTCAAGGACAGGAACGAGGACGCTTTCGCCGCACTCTCGCAGGAGTTCGAGCGGAGCTCCCGTATTCTCGCCGAGGAATGGGCGCAAACGTCCGCCCTTGCAAAAATCGCCGTTATCAGCGAGGAGGGCTAAATATGAATTGCCACGGGTGCAAATGGCTTGACAGATACAAGAAAGACGGCAACGGCTATTGTTGCATGGTCGAACGTAGCAAAACGCAACGCGAAAAGGTACGCCGCCCGGATATGGAGCGTTGCGAGCTTTACAAGCCGGGCGATTTTAGCACGAGATACAGAACGGAGGTAAACGAATGAAAAAGCTCTATTCAAAGAAACTCGGCGGCGAGGCGTTCGCCCTCGACGCGGCGCAACTGGACACTCTGAAAAAGGCCGGTTATACCGTACCGAGCCCGGAGGAAGTTATCGCGGACGCGGCGGCGGTTAAAATCGAGCCGCCGGAGGGAAAGCGGGCGTATGTCGTCTTTGATTTCAAGACCGGCGCTTTCAAAGTCCGCACGAGGACGCAGACACTCGCCGAGAGCGAGGTCGGCGGCTTCGTTGGTGAGGTAGTCTCGGCGGCGATTTTATGCGGCTTCGTCGAGCGGGCGGATATGGACAAGCCGAAAGCGGATGCTCCGGCGACTCAGACGACGGCCTCCCCGCTCGTGAATATGCTCCGAGACGCTTTCCTCCGAGCGGCGAACAATAAGACGGCTCCGGCGGCGGACAAGCCCGCAGAGGCGGCAGACGCGCCGGAGGTGGTCGAATGATTAAGCTCGGCGACCGCATCACGGTAAAGCCCGCGACGTTCGACGTTCCGGGCAAGGACGGCAAGCCGAAAGCAATCCCCGGGACGGTCGTCTACGTTCATCCCAGCGGGCGATATTGCGTCCTCGAGTTTGACGTAGGCAGACGCGAGCCCGTGACCATCCGAGAGAGCTTTCAGCTTATCGACGGGAGGGTAGCGGAATGAAACGCGAGCAATCAGCACCGGCGGGATACCGCCCGCGCTTTGCCGGGACGACGAAATTATACCTCGTCCGTCACAAGGAATACGGCGAGCTCACCGTAAACGGAGTGAACAAATACGAGGCAGTACACGCCGCCGCCCGTGCGTGGGGCGTTCGGTGGACGGCAATCGCCCGGGAGTGCGAGTATATCGTACTCGCAGAGGATACGCCGGAGGCCGGTAGACCATGACAAGGCAGGAGCGGCGGAAACGCCGCAGACAGCGCCGCCGGATGCAAGCCGCGCTCCTCGCCTCTCTCCTCTTTGCGTTGGTGCTCATAGTGACGCTCCGCATCCGCGAGACAGCGCCGGAGCCGGTCGCGGAGCGGACAAGCGCACTTGCGGCGGAACGGCAAACGCTGACATACATAGCACCGGCAAGGCCGGAGGCGGCGGAGGAAACACCGGAGGAGCTGACGGTAGAGCCGGAGCCCGAGAACAGATACGCGGAGCTCCATTTCAGCGACGAGGACGTTTATATCCTTGCTTGCCTCGTCTACCACGAGGCGCGCGGCGAGAGCTTCGAGGGACAAGTCGCCGTCGTCGAGGTCGTTCTAAACCGTATGCTCTCCGACTATTTCCCGGATACGGTCGAGGAGGTCGTATTTCAGAAATACGGCGACGTATGGCAATTCTCCCCCGCTCCGTACCTCTACTCGGCGGAGCCGGACAAGGAGCAATATCTCGCGGTGCATACCGCCATAGAGGAGCGGGAGCACATTCTTTCAGAGGATACGGTCTATTTTTCGACCGCGCCTTATAACGAGAGCGTCGATATGATTATCGGCAATCACTATTTCTGTAAAATCTTTTGAACGGAGGAAAAGACGATGCAACTCATTACCACAAGGAACAAGGAAATCTCTTTCGTGGAACTCAAAAAGGCCATTTCGAGCGGGAACGGCCTCGAGCTTATCCGCCCGGGCGACAAGTTCGCTATCGAGCTCAAGAACGGCGAGCACGTCAACGCCGTTTGCGGCGGCTACGTCAACGAGAAGCGCGCCCGCTTCGTCCTCGAGGACTGCCTCACGGATAAGTGGCGCATGAACGACACGCCGACCAACAAGGGCGGATACCTCAAGAGCGAGGGGCGGCGACACGTCCTCGAGGATATTCTCCCGCTTTTCCCGGACGAGCTCGCGGAGGCGTTCGAGCCTCGTTTCATGTCCGAGGAAATCGACGGCGAGCGTCACGAGTACGCGGATACTCTGTGGATACCATCCGCGACCGACGTTTTCGGCGCGGGTGATTGGTGGAACGAGGAGCCGGACAGCTTTCAACTTGAGATTTTCAAGCGTGAGCGTGACCGCGTGAAAGAGCACGTCGGAGATGGGACGTGGTTTTGGTGGCTCCGTTCCCCGAGTGCGGGCATCTCCGGCTATTTCGTGAATGTGTACGCCGACGGGACAGTCAGCTACGTCGGCGCGTCCTATTCCCTCGGCTTCGCGCCCGGCTTTGACCTGTAAAATTCGGAATTAAAAAGCTCCCCGGCTCAATGCCGGGGAGCAAGCCACAAGGAGGCGGAGAATGGTTAGACGCAGAAAGTCAAACCTCCCGAAATGGCGGTATGAGTTCGATTGCCGGAAATGCGACAACATTCGAGAGGTACACGACCCGCGCAAGGGCAGAGACGGCGATTACTGTATCCCGTGTATAGAGCGCATGGACAGCCGCCGCCCGAGCCCGATACACGCAGACGAAAAAGAGCGCGTCCTCCGTTGCGAGTGCTTTACACCTATCCCGGAGGACGAGGAGGGCGAAAAATGAACTTTCCGAAATTATATGAGTGCGACCCGCAGAAAAATACCGAGTGCAACAAGCGGAATTGTGGAAATCCGTGTATGCACACTACGCGAAAAGAGTTCGCTCGGGAGCCGTCCGAGAGAATGAGTATCGAGAGAGCATTTGAAATCCTCGACCCGACACACCGGGAGCGTTACGAAAGCCTCAAGCCGGTAAACGGGGCTTGCCGAATGGGGCGAGCGGCTCTTTTTCTACAAATGAAAGAGAGCCCGTACCCGGACGGAGACGAGGGCGTTTTAGCTTGCCCGAACTGCGGGAGCGGAGAATATCTCCACAATGAGGACGGAAACCGAAACCGCTTTTGCGGTCAATGCGGTAAGGCTATCGCATGGAACGAGGAGGCGGACAAATGAGCGAGCTACTCGGGAAAGTCGTCGTCGTAACTCAAATGAAAAAAATCCCGACGGCGTGTGCGTATTGCAAATATTACGAAAACATGGGCGGAAATAGAGGACGCGGTAGCGACGGCGTTTGCACGGCTCGCGGGACGCTTTATGCGACGCGGGGTATCAGAGTGTCGAAAGAGCGCCTCGATAATTGCCCGCTCCGCATAATTACGGGAGGCAGAGAATGAGACGCAAAAAGAAAAGCCGCCTCGCGGCGGCGGAGTTCCTCGCCGTGCTTATCGTGACGGCGGTCGTTTTCACAAAGGGCTTGAGCGCGGCGCTCGCGTGGCGAGGCTATAAGGCCGTCGGCGGCGAGTTCATGCTCTTGCTCCTACCTATTATATATTATGAGGCAAAGCGGATTATCCTCGATTTCGTGGCGGACTTCGTAGAACTATACCGCCGTGCGGAGGACTGACAATGCAGGACAGAAAAAGAGAAACCGCCGACGCTTTGCAGAACGTCGGCGGGGACTCGTCCCGGAAAAGACGAGCGATTACTCATATCTTTATTATTATAGCACTCTCCGGGACGGTATGCAAGGGCAAAAAATCGAGCGCAAAGCGCGTTTTTACGGGCTCGTATGGAATATTAACAAACCGACCATAGACGAGCTCCCGTCGGAGGGTATCACATGAAAACAGTTTACAGAGAGAAACGCTATTATTGCGGCGAGTATCTCGACGTATATATCTACCCGACCTATCGGCAAGGCCGGAGCAGAGGCAAGCGGAGCAAGCCGACCTCCGCCGCTCAAGCGAAACTCAATCAGCGGCATAGAGAGGAAAAGCTCGTCCGTCTCCTACACGCGAACTTTACGCCGGACGACCTCGAAATCCATTTGACCTATCAGCAACAGCCGGAGAGCCCGGAGGAGGCGCAACGACTTTTACGGAATTATATCCGCCGGGTGCAGAGAGCACGGAAAAAGCAAGGACTCCCGCCGCTCAAGTACATAGCCGTTACGGAAAAGGGCTCCAAGAATGGGCGCTATCATCATCACGTCACGCTATCCGGCGGAATGGATAGAGACGAGCTCGAAAAGCTATGGGGGCTCGGGTACGCGAACTCCCGCCGTTTGCAGTTCACGGAGAGCGGCCTTGCCGGGCTCGGTCACTACATCGTCAAGAGCCCGCTCTATGCTCGAGCATGGAACGCCTCGAAAAACCTTATCGACCCGGAGCCGAAAACACGGGACGGGCGTATCTCCGGCAAGCCCGCCGAGGAGCTCGCCCGCGACACGACCAACAACGCCGAGTATGAAAAGCTCTATCCGGGCTATTTCCTCGCGGATGCTGGCGCATGGCACAACGACGTAAACGGAGGAAAGTATATCGTCGCCCGCTTTTATCGGCGGGACGGTGTATTTATAAAACCGAAACGGAGGAAACGAAAATGACAGTAAACGAATTTGCGAAAGAAGTCCACGAAAACGCGGTCGCGCATGGATGGTGGGAGACGGCTCGGAGCTTTCCCGAGGTCGCCGCGCTCATTCATTCGGAAGTGTCGGAGGCGCTCGAGGAGTGGCGCGACGGCAATCCGGCTATTTACGGGTGCTGTGGTATCCCGGGCGCGGTGTGCGAGTTCGAGGGCGCTTGCGACAAGGACGAGAAAACCGGCACTTGCAAGCCGGAGGGAGTCGCCGTCGAGCTTTGCGACGCGATTATCCGCATCCTCGATTATCTCGCCTATATGGGCGTGGACGTTGAGGCCGTGCTCATGGCAAAACATGAGTACAACAAGGGACGCGAATACCGCCACGGAGGGAAACGCGCCTAAACCACGATAACGCACGAGGAGGGCGAGCTAATGATTAACTATTTCGAGGCGGCGGAGAAAACTCTCCGCGCTCGCGGCTTGCTCGAGACGGCTTTAGGCAATCTCGAGCGGAAAAAGGAGCGCATTTTACGATACGGCGCGCCGTCGGAGTATCCGTCGGCGGATATGTCCAAGCCGTACACGGGTGCGAAATCTGTAAACGACGCGCTCGCGGACTGCCTCGAGCTCGCCGAGGTTATGCGGGAAATTCAAGTTACCCGGGATAAGGTCGAGGAAATCGACGACGTGCTCGCGCAGATGGACGAGGCCGACGCGCGTATCCTCCGGCTTTGGTACATCGAGCGCAAGAGCAAGGAAGAAATCGCCGAGGCCGTATGCTACGCCTCGCCTACGTCCATCTACGACCAGCGCAACAAAGCTCTTGTGCGCTTCGCTCTCCTCTACTTCGGCGCGGGGGCTATGCCGTCCATGTAAGGCGCTTTCTCGCTTATTCTCATGTATTGAAAAAAAGGTGTATGGAAACTTGCATTTTCCCCGTGCTATCATTGAGGCGTAAAGAGAGGTCGAGGGAAACCTCGCCGCCGTGCGCCCTACATGGTCGAGCCCTTGCGCTTATGCGTGAGGACGCTTGAGGCCGTGCGGGGCGTTCTCTTTACCCATTCGGAGGCGGAGAGCATGAGAGAGTTTGCAAAAGCGTTTTACGAGTCTCCGGCATGGAGACGCACACGAGCGTATATTCTCAAGCGCGACGCGGGGCTATGCGTCCATTGTGGCGAGCCCGGCGTTATCGTGCATCACAAGATAGAGCTCACGCCGAGGAACATCGACGACCCGGCAATCGCGCTCGGCGAGGATAACCTCGAGACAGTTTGCCGGACGTGTCACGCATTGATACACGAGGGAACGCCGCCGCTTGCCGACGGCCTCGCTTTCGATGCAGACGGAAATATTATCACAGCGCCACATACCCCCCGGGGTGCGCCGAAATAGATACCCGGTAAGTAACCGCGCCTCAATCCTCGGAAGAACCGACCCGGGCGCGCACATGAGGGGGGGTAAAACCGGGGCGGAGGGAGGTTTACTCATTATATGGCGGCAAATAAAAAAAGCTACGACGAGCTCTCGGTTTCTGAAAAAATCGAGGCGAAAAAGAAGAAAATTAAACGGCTTTTCCGAGAAATGCCTCCCGAAAAGCGGCAGTTTGCCGATGGGCTTATCAATCAATTCGCCGTGACCTCTGTCACGCTGGAACGCCTCGCCGACGAAATCAACAACGGCGACTTGATAGAGGATTTCGTACAGGGGGCGC
>OIXA01000075.1_pt1 | contig 119514 bp, 109 predicted proteins | sample 1587721 | NCBI WGS metagenome assembly OIXA01 (sample SAMEA3888900, study PRJEB22519) | human gut metagenome | biome: human gut; feature: human-associated habitat; material: faeces | place: Denmark | collected 2013 | reverse complement strand
CTCTCTATGAGAAGCGGCTGTCTGTCTGCAAGGATTGTAAATGGCTGCATATGGGTACCTGCCGGAAATGCGGCAGCTACGTGGAAGCAAGAGCCTTCCGTACGGACAATCACTGTCCGCTTGGCGAGCGGATGTGGTAATATCATGTTTTTATTTTATATAAACTACGTTTGTATCATATTTGTTCTATTTGATAATGTTATTTGGTTTATTTTGCAATCCGCCTCATGAAATCCGACATCCGGCACACTCCGGCTGCCCCGGCATCCATGCACATCTGCTGGTTTTCATCACAGATGCCTCCCAGAGCATACACCGGAATCTTCACACTTTCACATACCTGACGCAGAAAGTATGTTCCACGGGGCGGTACCCCCTTTTTGCAATCTGTGGCAAAGACATGACCGGCAGTAATATAAGTTGCTCCCAGCTTTTGTGCCTCAACTGCCTCCTCTACTGAATGTGTCGATGCCCCAATCTCATCAAAGTACTCCTTGTCCCGGTCATCCAGAGACCGAAGCAGGGGCATTGGCAGATGAATCGCCCGCACCCCCAGCTTCTTTGCTGACTCCGGATAATAATGAAGTACACAGGAAACTTTCTCCTGCCGGCAGACCTTTAGCACCTTCTCTGCCAGTATCTCATACTGCTCCTGAGGCAGATCCTTCTCTCGCAAAATAATCTTCTCCGGATGAAGCCCTGCCACATAGCGGAGCTGTTCCAGAAAATCCCCCGTCACCAGATGGCGGTTTGTTATACAGATCTGTGGTATCTTACACATAAATATAATCGTTTAATACCGGCTGCAGTCCTTCTGACTCCATATCCTGATACATCTGGTCAAAGCTTCTGCCATCTGCAATCTCAAACTGCTCGTCTCCGGTATCCTCCTCACTTTCTCCTGTATATTTTTCTTCGTGATCACCAATGCCGGTAGACACACCTGCTGAAATCTTTGTTGCCGCGATCTTGGCAATACCGTCACGAAACGACTTCTCCTCGCGTGAGGACACCGTAATGCCCACATATGGCAGGAAAATACGATAGGCACAAAGCACCTGGCAAAGCTGTCTCTCATGAACATCCAGCGGATTGATCTTATCATTATTGATGATCGGCCGCAGTCTCGGACAGGACAGAGAAAACTCTCCCTGAGGATATTTTCTCTGAAGATAATAAACGTGAAGTGCCGATGCCAGCGCATCCTTTCGAAAATCCGCCAGCCCCAGAAGTGCCGAAAAACCGACGCCACGCATACCTCCCATCAGGGCACGTTCCTGCGCCTCAAAGCGGTACGGGAATACTCTCTTGTGCCCCATCAGATGAAGGGTCTCATACTTATCACTATCATAAGTCTCCTGGAATACCGTGACATAATCTGCTCCGCATTCATGAAGATAACGGTAATCCTTCGAATTCACCGGATAGATCTCCAGACCAACATTTCGGAAATATTCCTTCGCCATCTTGCAGGCCTCGCCAATATATTTCACATCGCTTTTGACCGGACTCTCTCCGGTGAGCATCAAAATTTCTTCGATTCCGGAATCCGCAATAATCTTCATTTCCTTACGGATCTCATCTGCGCTCAGACGCTTCCGGTTAATGTCATTGTAGCAATTAAATCCACAGTATATACAATAATTTTCACAGTAATTGGCAATGTATAACGGCGTAAACAGATATACCGTGTTACCAAAATGCTTGCTTGTCTCCCGCTTTGCCTTCTCTGCCATCTCCTCCAGAAACGGTTCCGCCGCCGGAGAAAGAAGTGCCTTAAAATCTTCTACACTACAGCGGTCATTTTGCAGAGCCCGCCGCACGTCAACCGCAGTATATTTCGAATAGTCATAACTCTCCATCTGAGAAAGCACTTTCTCCCGGATCTCCGGAGAAATCTGCTCCATCCCCTCCATATACGCCATATGATCCGTACGGCTGGAAGGATCATTCTCCAGACGGTGCTTTTTTTCCAGAGCCTTTTCACTCAGTTTATCCGAATCCACAAAAAAATTATTTTCCATGTTGTTACTCCTCATCTCTTTATTCGAAGTTCTTTACATTAGTCGCGTAAAAATCCCGTCAACGGATCCGATGCGGATGCTCCCCGCTCCAGCACTCTGCCAAGACCTGCCAGATATGCCGCACGGCCTGCGTTGATGGCATCCTTAAAGGCCCCCGCCATTGCCGCCACATCACCGGCTGTCGCAATCGCTGTATTGGCCATCACAGCAGTGGCTCCCATCTCCATGCACTCGCACGCCTGGGACGGACGGCCGATTCCGGCATCCACAATAATCGGCAGATCAATCTCATCCACCAGAATCTGAATAAACTCCTTCGTTGCCAATCCCTTGTTAGAACCGATCGGAGAAGCTAACGGCATCACAGCAGCAGCTCCGGCATTGACCAGATCTCTTGCCGCATACAGATCCGGATACATATACGGAAGCACTACAAAGCCCTCCTTGGCAAGCTGCTCTGTCGCCTTGACCGTCTCTGCATTATCCGGCAGTAAATACTTGCTGTCACGCATAATCTCAATCTTTACAAAATCACCACAGCCCAGCTCTCTTGCCATTCGTGCAATGCGGACTGCCTCCCTGGCATCCCTTGCCCCGGAAGTATTCGGCAGCAGTGTCACATTGTCGGGAATATAATCGAGAATATTCTCACTCTGCCGGGTATTGGTACGGCGCACCGCCAGCGTAATGATCTCCGCCTGCGCATTCTCCACAGCCGCCTTGATCAACTCCATAGAATATTTTCCAGATCCCAGAATAAAACGGGATGAAAATTCCCTGCCACCTAATGTAAATGTATCCTTGTTCATCTTGCTCCTCCTCCCATAAACATCACAATTTCAACAACATCTCCGTCATGAAAAACCATCTCCGGAAACTTCTCTCTCGGAACCATTTCCTCATTTAACTCCACCGCCACCATTTCCGGCCGGTGTCCCTGCTCCTCCAAAAGCTCTAACAGCTTCTTTTCCTGATAATCATACTTCTGTCCATTAACTTTAATCATGTCCGGACTCCTTTCTGTCGTATAGGCCGCCAATAAAAAAGAGCAAAACCAGCGTTTTGCCCTCCAAGAATTGCTTCGCAATTCTCGTTGGCATCACACCACGTTTCGAGCACTTTCCTAATACATAAAAAAGGTACACGAGAAAGACACCCGCGGTGGTGTCCCCCTTCGTGTACCAAAATCCGGTCAGCACTCTGTTTCAAAGGATAACATGAGGCTTCGGAAATGTCAAATAATAATTCTACTCTTTTATCTTCAATGTATCATAACCCACCGCACATTGCAAAAATACAATCCGGACGCCGGCCTCCACAGCTTCCTCCCAAGCCATTCCAAACTCCGGCTGCATCTCCACATTGGGCCGCACCTCTTTTACCCCCTCCATCTGGATCACAAACGCTACAACGCAATGGTAGCCAAGCCGGCTTGCCTGTGCCAGCTCCCGCAGATGCTTCACTCCCCGCTTTGTGGGAGCATCCGGAAAATATCCAACGCCCTCCCGTTCCAGCGTACAGCCCTTCACCTCCATCAAATACTCCTGACCACCCTTTTTCATATAAAAGTCTATCCGGGAATCTCCATAACGATACTCCGGCCGCACCACATCAAAATCCTTTGCCCGCAGCCACTCCTTCACAACCTTGTTAGGTGCCTGGCTGTCAATATTCACCCAGCCTAAGGATTCCTTGTACACAGCAACCAGATCGTACTTCGTTTTCCGATTTGGATTATCCGGCTTCTCCAAATGAACCGGTACACCGGGAAGCAGCAGTTCCTGACAACGTCCGGTGTTTTTTACATGAACCGTCTCCAGGGTGCCGCCGATGGATACGTGGGCAATAAAACGGTTGGGGCGGTCGATGAATGTGCCGTTGATGATATGGGTATATTTCATGAGGGTTCCTTTCTTACCATATATCTGAGCCTAACTACTTAAAAATAAGATATCGTCCAAATTTGCCTAACTATTTCTTACTTTCAATGAATCTATATCTTCCTCAATCATTATCAACGAAATGAGAGCACAATGATATCAAATAATGTAATTAATTATTTCATTTCTATCCAGATCAAATATTATTTTTGTAAAAAACATACATCCAATTTTCATAGTCTCCACACACTCTTGATAATGCAGGAATTTTACCTTTCTTATAACTATATTTATATTATACTACATCAACTCATTAGTAAACAAGTAGTATGAATAAAAAAATAAATCAAAAGTTCCTTTGTTTAATCTGCAAACTCACCATCTGCAACAACTCTCTCTTCTCTCGAACATGCTCTCTGCTATATGTTTCCTATTAATTCTCCCACCGGACCTGCTCTCCCTGAATCACTTCATATCGGATCAATTCCCTTCCATCCAACTCCACCCGGTGCATATCCACCGCCGTGATCTGATGATTTTCATAAGTCGTGTAATAATAGATTCCTCTGGTTGCATTACAGCAGGAGGTATACAACGTAATCTCATACTTTCCCTCTCCCACATCACAGCAGCCTCTCGGCTGGTCTACAGATCCCAGGATATGAAAAAACTGACTGACACTTTCTGCTTCACTGTCACCGGAAATGGAATTTGCTTTTACGAAAGCAGCCCGCACAAACCGGGAAGCAGAGGAGAGATCTCCCGGCAGTCCTATGGTGCCCATGCCACGGCTGTAAGTGCCAAGGGACAGCTCCGGAGCAAATGTATTCTGTGGCTGCTTCGGGGACAGGCTCATATAATTACTGAGTTGGAACATCTGCGTCTCAAATGGCGGATTGTTCGTCAGGATTCCCACCGGATTGTCATGAATCCGGAGACCGTCTGCCATGGATTCTACGGTAATGCAGTCACTGGCATCGGCAATGATCCAATGAAGCCCGGCAGCCGGTAGTTGTTCGCTAAACGGTGTTCCGGTGAGATTCATACGGGATAATAACTCCCGCACTTCTGTCATAGAAGCACACTGGGATAATACCCATGGAATAAATTCAAACTGTGCCACGTTTTCTCTGTCCGGTTTTACGGACTGATATGCTGCATTTCCAACGAAATTTAAGCCGGCCATTCCAATGCCCTTTTCATTAACCGCATCATAATATAGTGGATAATCTGCTGCCACATGTGCCATTCCGATCATGGCATAATGACTCTCCCGCATTCCCATATGACGGAACGGAAACGGATAATGACGCGGGGTTATCGTAATCTCATCCCCATAAGAAAATTCATAATCCAAAGTTCTTCCAATATAAAAATCCTTTGTCCGGTAAGTTGCTGCTGTACACATATTTTTTCCTCCAATCATAAATATTTCATCAAAATTTTCTATCATCAATCTGTTTTTTTAATCAGTAAATCATTTCTGTCATCAATCTGTTTTCGCTGATTTTAGCATAACATAAATTCTGTTTTCAATTCCTCTATGGTAGTACAATCATAAAGATGATTGATCAGATCATTATATACTAAAAACTGATTTTTTTCCATTATTCACCACACCTTTCAAGCACCGCCCGTCTTGATCCAACTGCATTATCTTATCGACCGGACGTCATTATCTTCACATCGTTTTTTGCAGATCATGCCATTTTCTGCCTTATAAAATACAAAGGCGTATTTGCTGAAGTTCATTCGTATTTCACCCCTTGAAGTGACGAACTGATTTCAGCGGATACGTCTTTATTTTTTCCAAAAAGGAGGAATTTATTAGGGCACAGAAATCCGGAGATCCTGGATGTGGTAAAGGCACAGATTGATCATCAGGCACTTCATTCACAGGAGCTTCTTGATCCGCTCCGTGGTTATCTTGCAAAAGCTGTTGCAGATATCACACCGGGAGACCTGCAGTACAAGTTATCTTGAAAGGGGTAGTATATATTGTGCCTGCAATTCAAAATATGCAGGTTGTGATATCCAACTTTTGGTATACCTTTCTTATTACGGTCATTTTGCTGATCGCCAATCTGAAGGGTGTCGATATGTTTGCGAAGATACAGGATCTGGTGGCTTATCTGCTCCTGGGATCGATGCTTTTTATGGGACTGATCGGTGCACTCGGAATGGGAACCGGCGTGAAAGTCGATCAGCCATACTATATGACCACTAATCCTGCAGACATCATTCCAATGATTGCCGTGGCATTCTGGCTTTTTATCGGTGCCGAATATGCTATCCCTATTTCCAAGGATGTGAAAAACGCAAAGCGCAATGTACCTCTGGGGATGTTTATCGGCCCCGCCATTATGTGTGCCGTGCAGTCTGTGATGATCTTTGCATTTCACAATTACACGCCCTGAAAAGAGCTTACGGAATCCCCGGCACCTCATCTTCTCTATGGTATGGATCTGCTGGGTGCTCCCGGAAAGCTGTGGATGACGCCGGTTGCCGCCCTTGCTGTGGTCAGCACCCAGAATTCCAGTGTACATGGCCTTGCCAATATCTGTCAGGGCATGGCAAAAATGAATATGATGCCACAGTTTTTTGCAAAAACAAACAAGAACAATGTCCCATATATCGGTGTGTGGTTTGTGAGTCTGCTGATCCTGTTTTTTGGATATATCAGTAATGATTCCTCCAAACTGATCAGCTTTCTGATCCTCGTAGGTTCCGTTTTCTGGATGGTTTCCTACATCTTTGCCCACATTGATGTACTGGTGCTGCGCCACCGGCTGCCAAAAGCTCCCCGCACCTTCAAGGTTCCTTTTGGTCCGGTTCTTCCATTGATCGGTATTGCCGGCACCATTTATATGATCGTGAATATTTCTACCGATCCTACAGAACGTCTGATGATCTGGCTTGTGACCGGTATCACCTTTTTAGTATTATTCATTTATTCCGTTATCTGGATCAAGTTTAAAATGGAGATCCCGGTATTTCAAAGCGTTCCTCTGGAAAAGGTGATGGCAATGGAAAATGAAATGTATTATATTATCCGAAAAAGAAGAAACCTGTGCCGGTAACAAACGGCATGGGTTTTTCACTTCTTCGTTGTCTCTCCCAAACACTCTATAATCTTTTCTACGTGTTGCTCTGTCATAAACATTTTGGATGCTATCTCCGGAATTGTCATGTGAATATCATAATACAAGACCTTGATTCCCCGTTCCAGTCCCTGTTCAATTCCAGCTTCCAATCCCTCGTTATTTTTTCCCGATACTCCTGCTGCAATGTCATATACTCCAGCCTCCATTTCTCATTTCGGAGGGCAGACTGCACCGCATCATCCAGTTCTCTCGTAAACTCATCACTTACAGCCTGACCATCTATATAATCCACCAATCGTTTCATTTCCGGACTCACGTCGTCCATTATACTCTATATAATATTTCTGAATTCATTATACCTTTTTTCTAATTTTATCTTGACACGTTTATTAATTTCTTCTTTATTGAGTTCACAAAAAAGCTTTTTCCAGACTATTGTCAAAGTTGGAATACCTACTACCTCAATAATCGAAATAACGATACCTATTTTGATTTGTAGTAATTCAGGAATCGTTTTTGCTGTAATTATCCAATAGACAATATATGCAACTCCAAATAACAATAAAGCGACTCCCAAAATCGTAATTCCACAATAAACATTTAATAATATCTTTGTCTTTTTTTCAGCCAAACTATTGACTATTTCATCAAACTGATCTGCACGCGCTGTTTGAGCTTTTTTCTCTTCATCTTGTTGTTTCCGCAATATATCCTTCATTATACTTTGAGACTGTTACTTTTCCTCCGTTACTGCATATTCTTTTTCCGCCTCAGCAACCCGTTTCGCTTCCTCAATTTCTTCATTAATGATATACTGTCTTGAAACTTCAACAACTTCACTGGAACTCATCTCTTTATAATCATTTAGTAACTTTTCTTCAATATCAAATGCCATTTTATTTTTTATGTCAACAGGTTCTGAGAGAGCTAAAACACTCTTTAATATTTCCTGCTTTCTTTGATCAAATTTTTCATCGCTATCATGAAAACTAAAATTCAAAAATCTTGTAAATGATGTATAATCATCCTCCGATGTGCGGCCTGTATATTGAAGAATAATTGAATACCACACACTTGGCAATACGACAATCGGTAATGCCAGCGGTCTAACTTCTCTCTCCCATCCAGAAAAAGCATGATCCGCAGAAATCAAATAATTATCGGTCGAAAAAAAATCTGCATCTTTGCCACGATTTTTCTCTTCAACATACATATAATTATTAATGTCGGCTTTTATTGATTTCTCATATACTGTTCTACTATGTTCTAATTTAAATTCTTTTAATGATTCACATCTTTCCGAAAATTTATCCTTACGTCGATTTTCATAATTGTCAAAATTCACCTGACGAAATGATGATAGAATTTTACCCGCTTTCCGTTTCAGATCGCTTGCAAAAGAGATATAATCATTAAAACGATTTCTTGGTCCAGTTTACATACTCTACATAAAAATCACTATTACTCATTCTATCATCCAAACAAGCCATTGCCTGAATAGATAATGGTTCCGAATTATTCAACAAATTCTTTATTTTTCTAACGTAGTAATCAATCGTTTCATATAATTCTTTTTTTGTATAATTAGAATATAACAATTCCACACCAACTTCTTTACATTTCACAACAAATGCATCTATTACCTGTCTGCGATTCTCATTATTAAGTCCCATCAAACGAAATATAATATTAGTGTCTAAATAAAACTTCTTTTTATTAAAAATATGACTATATGTATTTTTATCTTTTCTAACTGTCATCATACAGTAGTCAAAACAGCAAGAAATCAGGGAAAAAACACATTCATCTTTTTCCTTGTCATCCCAATACACAAACTCATTAATGATCCTCTTCTGCTCATTATTATATTCACATTCTTTCAAAATAATCTTTGAATTATCTCCTGACATTAATGCCAAAATAGTTTCTGCATTTGAATTAAATATCCCATATAAGTACTCAAAAAGGAGATTTTCGAATTCTTCTTCGGAAACAGCAATGTCCTTGTGCAGCTCCAAGAAACGATGCAACATTTGTAAAATCCGTGTATCGTCCGTCTTCTGTCGGATACGTTCATGCTCTTCCGGAGTGATTGAATACCTTCGCAGTGAAATGTCGTCTTCTGTTGATAACTCAATAATCCGTTTTTGTTTGGGCTGTTTAATTGCATCTCGTATTTCTGTATCGGTAAAATCTAAGATATATTTATTTTTTATAGAAGATATAATTTCCGAAATCGTTAAGCCCTTACTATATTTATCATTAAGAACTAATGCAATCATCTTTTCAAGATTCTTATTAAATGTACTCGCCTTATTTTCTCCAAACATCAATGCTAAGCGCAAATAATTATTTATTTCCATTTTATCACCTCGTATATTTTATCTGATATTATTTTAACATATCTTTCGATAAAATTGTATATTTTTATGTTATTTCATGTATATAATTATTGACTTCATATACTTAGATAGATTTGTAACATAATTTTCATCATGTGCTGCATTGTGAATGACAACACTTTCATCTTTTTCTACATTATAAAGAGAATATAGCTCTGAAATTGTAAGCACTTAATTTTAGGGTAGATTTTCATCACCCCATGACAAGTCCACGCGGGAAGTATGCGACCTAAATAAATCACTCCGAAAGTAGCATAGTTTATTAGAGAAAACAAGATATATTTCCCTCGGATAATGCCCTTTCCTTATTCAATATGCACAAAGCACCCGGAGTTTTTTATTCTTCCAGATGCTTTGATTCAAATCTCTGCTATCATATTCCATTTTCCATATTCTTCCATGTTTTGCCTCTCTGGAGATACCATAATCTCCTACATAATACTCCCCAGCCAGTAGATCACTCCTACAACCCAGCTGCAGAATATCCCATACAAGATCACCGGTCCGGCAATTGTAAAAATCTTGCAGCCAATGCCGAAGACCTGTCCCTCTGCCTGGAATTCAATTGCCGGGGATACCACCGAATTGGCAAATCCCGTAATCGGAACGATACTTCCGGCTCCGCCAAACTGCCCCAGCTTCTGATAAATATTAAGACCGGTCAGGATGATACTCAGCAGAATTAATGATAATGTCGTGTAAAGTCCTGCCAGTTCCTTATCATTTCCAAGGTACTGATAGAAGCTGTTAAAGCCCTCCCCCAGCAGACAGATTGTACCTCCTACCAGAAACGCTTTTGCACAGTTTAAGAAACGATTGCTTTTCGGCGTGATGTTACTGACATATTCATTATATTTTTCTTTCTGTTTTTCGCTGTCCTTTTCCTGCAAAACTTCCTCAATCTGAGGACTATCTTTCTGATTCATATGCTTTCCTCCATTCTTCTAATGCTGCATCCGGAAATACAACTGATAAAAACACGCGACTGCTTTTCCCAGTGCCATTGCCAATATTACAAAGGGCAGTCCTGTTGCAAGCTTCACTCTCTGTACCAGCACCGGGATCACCTTTAATGTCTCCGCCAGTGCCATTGCCAGACATCCCACAAAGATTCCGGTAAATAATCCAAATACTGCCAGCATTGCACTTCCAAACGGAACGGATATTTCAAATACCGTCAATACCGCTCCGGTCAATCCTCCCCAGAAAATGCAGTTTTCCAGATGATACACCCGATTCGCCGTATGAAGTTTACTTGCCAGTCTGGGCAGCATCTCCAAAATAGAAATAAACGCAAACACACCGCCGGCAACACTGATCCCACCTGCAAATCCGATCACCCCCAAAAGAACCTGTTTCCAGATCATGAGATCTCCTTTCCTTCTCTCGATGCATTTTTGATCATGGCATTATTCATTTCCTGCTCATAATTTCTCATTTCCAAATGAAGAGGTGTCGGATCATCCCTCTCATTCCGGGCAGAAAAATGATTATAAAAACCCAGGATCCCTATGGCGATTCCAATACAGTAAGTGATTTCCATGATGCTTCCTTTGGTCTGCTCCGTTCCCATGACCAGCTTATAAAACAGCGAAAAAACATCTCCCACACTGACATCCGTATTAAATGTCATAATGGTAAAGCCCGCCCCAAAAAATATGATCAGACTCACCAGCACTGCCTTGCATACTTCCATTAATTTTGATGGTTTGGGAGTGTCCTTAAACTCTACAATAAAATCCGTTTCACCGATATTTACCACCTGCAGTTCCGGCCGCTGCTTCTGCAGCAGGGCGATCACCTTCATGGCAGAGAAAACAAGCTTTTGTTCCTTTTCCTGCTGAAATGTATAAAGTACCAGCTTTCCAACCTCTTTTTGCAGCGTATTGTCTGCGGTATAAATCTCCGCCACATCCTCAAGCAGAACCTTTTTGTGGGATACCTGACTATTCTGTTCCAGTTTTAAGTAAATAATATCGGATTTCATTGTCAATCCCCTCCTGCTCTACAAATTTGCCGTTGGCATAAGTTGTTTTCGCATTACGCATGATCGCAATATAACAGACAGTACTCAAGGTCATAACACCGATCACCAATACATAAAACCACATTTTTTTCTTCATGGTGCATTTCCCCTTTCTCTTTTCAGTAAATTGTTCCCTGCGTATGGAAATTTTATACATCTTTATTTCAAATTACATCTACCGCACCTCCTGCCGCAGCCGTAACAGTATCTTTTTTTCAAGGCGGCTGACCTGAACCTGACTGATCCCCAGCTCCGCTGCCACCTGGGTCTGTGTCTTATCCTCATAATAACGCAGTGTGATCAGCCTGCGTTCCTTCTCTTCCAGTGTGCCCAGAAGCTGCTCCAAAAGGACATGATTGATCACCTTTTCTTTTTCGGCATCCACCCCGGAGTCAGCTTCCCCGGAGTTCCCCCGTACCACTGCAGTCCGGGACACATAACCGACACTGGCATTTTCACCTGCCACCACCTGATCGATCAGATAAATCGCCTTGCCCTCCGGCTGATATACCGGCCGGTATATGGAGTCCACATCGCGGTTTGCCTCGATCGCCACCGCAATTTCTTCCGGTTCCAGCTCTGTTGCCGCCGCAATCTCATCCACCGTTGCCTGACGCCCCAGCTCCTGCCCCAGCCGCTGCGCTGCCAGCTTTACCTTCCAACCGTTTTCCTTCATGGTACGGCTGATCTTGATCATTCCGTCATCCCGCATAAACCGCTTGATCTCCCCCATGATCATCGGAACAGCATATGTACTAAACTTTACGTCGAATTCCAGGTTAAAATGATCGATTGCCTTGATCAGCCCGATACAACCGATCTGAAACAGATCCTCCGGATCATATCCTCTTCCATTAAATCGTTTCACGATATTCCAGACAAGCCCTACATTTTCCTCCACCATTTGGTCTCTTGCATGACGATCGCCGGCACGGGCTTTTTTTAATAATTCCATCGCATCCATTTGATACCCTCCACGTCAACTCTCATGTTCTGTCCCCAATATGTTTGCTGAGCTTGACGCGGGTACCCTTTCCCACCTCCGAATATACCTCCAGCTCGTCCATAAATGCTTCCATAAACGCAAAGCCCATACCGGAACGCTCCCACTCCGGCTTTGTGGTATACAAAGGCTCCATTGCCTTTTCAATATCCGGAATACCAACTCCATGATCCGTAATCTCCACCATGATGTCCTGTCCCTTGATCTCACAGACGATCTCAATCTCTCCTTCTCCATTGTTATATCCATGGAGAATGCTGTTGGTGACTGCTTCTGATACTGCTGTCTTTACGTCTGCCAGCTCCTCCAGAGTAGGATCCAGACGTGTGATATAAGCTGCTACCACAGTTCTCGCAAATGCTTCATTTTGTGAATTACTATCGATGATCAGTTTCATTTTCTGCCTCCATTGATCTGATTTTTCCATTTTCTTATTTGTCCTTTTTGGCGTTAAGCCCCGCTACTGCCTGCTCCGGTGTTGCATATCGTTCAATGATCTGAAATAGGCCTGACAGATTAAAGATCCGTTCAATCTCTTTGCCTACATTGGTGACCGCTGCCTTTCCTCCCCGGAACATCACTCTCTTATACCTTCCCATGATCAGTCCGATTCCCGAACTGTCCATAAAATCGTTCTCCCGAAAATCAAAAATAATATGACGGATATCACCGGCATCGATCAGCCTGTCCGACTGCTCCCGCAGCAAATTTACCGTATGATGGTCCAGATCCTGCGAGATATAGATGATCAGACAGTTTTGCTGTATTTCGTAATGAATTGCTTCCTGCTCCTTTTGATTCAAAATAATCACCATTCCTTTCTCAAAACCTGCAGCTTGCCGCTGCAAAACTAAAAAACAAAACCGGTATTTTCCCAGGCACAAAAAAAGACCTGACAGAGTGATACAATAACATGTACACTCTGACAGGTCTCCCCATCATTTCCTCTTATGTCTGGCTATTGGCCGATCTCTCTCAGTCTGCTCTTTGCTTCCGCAACACGGACTGAATCCGGATAATCATTAACCACCTGGTCATAATACTGCTTTGCTGTTTCAAAATCAGACTTCTGCTGATAACAGCGTCCCAGAAAATACATAGCATCTGTATTGTCTGCATTAAACTTCAATGCTTTCTTCAACAGTTTGATCGCCTTATCATAATCCTTCTGACCGGCATAATCGCCCTGTCCGTTGTAGCAGTCTCTTCCCTGTTCAAAGAAAGATTCCGACGCCGTAGAATAGGTTTCTTTCTTGATCTTCTTATAAAACTTTTTCGCCTCATCCCCCGCCAGACTGTCCGGATCTACTTTGCTCAGAGCCTTTGCGGCAGAAAGCTTATCGTCATTGATATAATACTGCATTGCCTGGATCAGATTGTCATAAACCGCCTGAACCCCATCCAGATCAGTTGGGTTGCCGCTCTGATAATCCGATAATCTCTGGGTCAGCTCATCCACCTGCTTCTGCAGCTCGGTGTTGGCATTTTTCAACGTACTGACATCACTTTCACCGGAAGCCAGATTCTCACTGTAAGTTTTAAAGGCTTTATTTTCCTTATCACTGGAATGCTTCTTTAATGCCGGAGTGATCAAAAACTGCATGATCACGATTCCGGCGATCAATCCCAAAAGCACGTGAACAAACGGAAGCACCGATGGTTTCTCCTCTTTGTATAAAGTGATCGGCTTATATGCATTGTCGTCTACCCTTGGTAATGTCTTTCGCACCGGCTGTTCCGCAGGCTTCTCTGCCTTTGGTGCAGCATTTTCGCCCTTAATATGAACATCTGACAGCTCCTTTAAATAGGCTAATGTCGTGGTGTTGGTCACATCCACCCCGCTGATGGATTTCATCAACTTATACGCACGCACCCGGTTCTCTTTCTTGCCGGTCTTCATATACAAAAGTGCCAGAAGCTGATGCGCCCGGATAAATTTCGGATTAGTGCTGACCACCTTCTTCAACTGAATGATCGCCATATCCTCATCGCCGTTCTGTGCAGAGAACAGTGCAGAATTATATTTTTTTACCATCTGGCTATAGGTCTCCAGACGATTCGGATTAGACTGGATCAGTCCGATATAATAATCTGCTTCGTTATGTTCCTCCTGAAAATGCTTGCTGATAACCCACTCACTGAGAGCCGATACAATCTCTCCTTCTTCAAAATAAATGAGCCCCAGCAAATTTCTCGCACTGGTGTTTAATTTGTTAAATTTTAAGCTTTTGTGCAAAGATGCGATCGCTCCGGAAAGATCTCTGACCTTCGCCTGTTCCAGACCCCGGTTATAGCAAATATTGGACGCACTGAGAACCCTGCGGTAATTACGCAGCTCCTGTCCACAGTTATCACAACGATCTTTCTTGAAAGACACCTCTGCATTACATCTTGGACATCTCATGTTTCTTCCCCTATTCTGCGTTCTTTGTGACTGCACCTGTATCTGCCAAAATACTCTGGAGCAGATCCATCACATCTGTTGTACTGTTTCCATAAATGGCATCCTCTGCCTGTTCAATATCAAGACTTGGCTGAAATTTTTCTAATTCTGCCTCGAAATCCATCTTACACTACCTCCATTCAATCATCAATTCATTTCTGCCGCAATTATCGACATCATACTTACTCCAGACCATAGGATACGATTCCCGTACCCCGTCTTCTATATTCTACACCAGTAATCTCGTCCTGAACAGATACATGTTTTCCATTTATTGTAATCTCTGTTCCCGGATTCGCTCTTTTTAAAATGGTAATACTGGCATCATTTGTTTTACTCATCTGATCTACCGTCTCCTGCTTGCGCTTCATGATCGCATTGAGACGGGTGTCCTTTTCAATCTTCGCCCTGGTGAGCTTTAGTTTCTTTTGCTGCAGATCCGGTGTTGGCGAAGTCTCCAATATCTTATTGATCTTTTTCAAAGCATCTAAGATCTTTTCCACTTCCTCCTGAACCTGTTTGCGGCTTTTTTCATGCTGCATCAGCAATGCAAACAGGTTATCCTCCATACCGGCGCAAAGCTCCGTTTTTACCTGTGCCATATTGCCCGCCACCATGGTTTCTATGCTGTGCAGTGCCGAAACACTTCCCCCAATAATGGCACCAAACCGTCCGGACACTTTAACATCCTGTCCACAGGTAATCTGACAATTCATTATAGCATTGGCCGCAACATTTCCGTCACAGTCAATAAATGTCTGCTCAAAAAACTTGCCGGAGACATCTCCCTTTGCGGCAACCTTTCCCTGCCCATTGCCCTGCATTCCGTTTTTCAGGATTACATCCTTACCGGCAATCAATGTCGCAGCCTCCACATATCCATCCACGATGATGCTTCCCTTTTCGGAAGTCACCTTCATCCCGGACAGAACATTGCCCCTGATCCTGATATCTCCAATAAAATGAACATCTCCCGTCGTAGTGTAGGATACATCTCCATCCAATGTCAGCTCTGCGCTGATATTCAGAATATCATTTTGATACGTTGCCTTACCGGTAAGTTTAGCGGTATAAACCAGATTATCCGGTGAGAGTTCAAATCCCTTGCCCCGCAGCCGCGCAAGATCTCTGCCATTACGTCCCGGAAGGATCTGTCCCAGAACATTCGTCCCATCCTTCGCCTTCTGTGCCGGATGATAATGAACGATTTCCTGTCCTTCTCCCACAGAAGGAACCTGGCCACATGAAGTATAATCCACGGAGCCATCCTTTAGGATCTTGGGACGAGTATCCACATGGATGGGAAAAAGAAACTCAAACCAGCCATCCTTGCCATCCACCGGTTCCTCTCCTCTGGCAACGGTAAACTGCTCATAGTACCGTTTTTCGGACACCGCTTTTTGCAGAACATCCTCCAGTACACCATACTCCACGCCTGCCGCTTTCAGAAGGATCTTCAATTCATCCATCTGAAATACCTGGTCACGTTTCTCCGGAGTCAGAGTAATATATGCCTCCATATCATCCTCAGAAATCTCTACCTGGACTTCTCCAAAATCATTTTTTTCCACCTTCTCCATAAGATCACCCTACCTTTCGGGATGTCCGCCACTGTTGTGGCCAAACACCTATCTGCGGTGCATTATTTCTCCAGTGCCTTTAACTCTTCCTCAACCTTTGTCATCATGCTTGTATATTTCTCTAATTTTTCCTTTTCCTCTGCGATCTTGCTTTCCGGAGCCTTGCTCATAAACTTCTCATTGTTAAGCATACCGTTGACACGCTTAAGCTCTCCCTCCAAACGTTTCTTCTCCTTGGTAAGGCGTTCCTTTTCCTTCTCAAAATCAACCAGATCAGCAAGCGGCATATAGATCGTTGCCTTTGGAATCACAACAGATACTGCATTCTCCGCGATGCCTGTCTTATCCATCTGAACGAAAAGCTCAGAAGCATAGATCATATGCTCATAGGCATCTCTGCTGCCCTCCAGCACTTTGCAGGTTGCCTCGTCGTCTGCAACGATATAAACCTGCGCCTTGCGGGAATTGGCTACATTCATCTCGGTACGGATATTACGGATACCGCGGATAACGTTCTTGATATTCTCTGCCATTTCCTCGGCTGCCGGATTATTCCACTGCTCCTTGTACTCTGGCCATGAAGAGATCATAATAGACTCTTCCTCTGACTGGATCGTACAGAAGATCTCCTCTGTGATAAACGGCATATACGGATGAAGCAGCTTCAGAGAATCGATCAGCACCGTACGGAGTGTCCAGAATGCTGCATTGGCAGAAGCAGGATCCTCTTCCTTTGCAAACAGTCTCGGCTTTACGATCTCAATATACCAGTCACAGAACTCGGTCCAGATAAAGTCATTGATCTTCTGTACGGCTACTCCCAGCTCGTACTTCTCCATATTCTCAGTAACTTCCTTCGCCAAAGTATTTACCTTGGAAAGGATCCATTTATCTGCCTCTTTCAATTCATCATATGCAGGTTCGGTGATGGTATTGTCACCAAGATGCATCATAATGAAACGGGACGCATTCCATACCTTATTGGCAAAGTTACGGCTTGCCTCTACACGCTCCCAGTAGAAACGCATATCATTACCCGGTGCATTTCCTGTAACCAGCGTGAAACGAAGGGCATCTGCACCATACTTATCAATAACCTCCAATGGATCAATACCATTGCCGAGGGATTTACTCATCTTACGTCCCTGGGAATCGCGGACAAGTCCGTGGATCAGTACCGTATCAAACGGAACCTTGCCGGTGTGCTCCAGTCCGGAGAACATCATACGCATAACCCAAAATGGAATGATATCATAACCTGTTACCAGAGTACTTGTTGGATAGAAGTAATCCATCTCCTCGGTATTATCCGGCCAGCCAAGAGTGCTGAACGGCCAAAGTGCGGAGGAGAACCAGGTATCCAGTGTATCCGGATCCTGACGCATCGGCTTGCCGCATTTTGGACAATTGCAGGTATTTTCTTTCGTGACAACCATTTCACCGCAGTCATCACAGTAAAACGCCGGAATCTGATGTCCCCACCAGAGCTGACGGGAAATACACCAATCACGAATATTTTCTAACCAATGAAAATAAGTCTTTTCAAAATGTGTTGGTACAAACTTGGTATCTCCGTTCTTGACTGCATCGATTGCCGGCTTTGCCAGATCTTTCATAGCAACGAACCACTGCTTTGATACTCGTGGTTCTACAGTTGTATGACAGCGATAACAGGTACCTACATTATGCTCATGATCTTCTACTTTCAGAAGAGCACCTTCTGCCTCCAGATCTGCTACGATTGCCTTTCTTGCCTCATAGCGGTCCATGCCTGCATATTTCGGGTAATCCTCTACGATCTTAGCATCGTCTGTCAATACATTGATCACTTCCAGATTATGACGAAGTCCTACCTCAAAGTCGTTCGGGTCATGTGCCGGTGTGATCTTTACAACACCTGTACCAAACTCCATATCTACATAATCATCTGCGATGATCGGGATCTGACGGTGTACGATCGGCAGATCCAGCATCTTGCCTACCATATCTTTATAACGATCATCCTTCGGATTGACTGCTACGGCTGTATCACCGAGAAGTGTCTCCGGACGTGTGGTTGCCAGATCAATATATCCGGTACCGTCTGTGGTCTTATAACGCAGATGCCAAAAATGACCTGCCTGATCCTCATATTCTACCTCTGCATCAGAAATAGAAGTCAGACAATGAGGACACCAGTTGATAATACGCTTTCCACGATAGATCAGTCCCTTGTTGTACAGATTGACAAATACTTCCTTGACTGCCTTGGAGCATCCCTCATCCATGGTGAAACGCTCTCTGTCCCAGTCGCAGGAAGAACCGATCTTTTTCAGCTGTTCTACAATGCGGCCACCGTACTGCTTCTTCCAGTCCCAAACATGCTCCAGAAACTTCTCTCTGCCGATATCATCCTTGGAAATACCCTGCTCCCGAAGTTTTTCCACTACCTTTGCCTCTGTGGCAATGGATGCATGGTCGGTTCCCGGTACCCAGAGTGCCTCATAACCCTGCATTCTCTTAAAACGGATCAGAATATCCTGAAGTGTATTATCCAGGGCATGTCCCATGTGGAGCTGTCCCGTGATATTTGGCGGCGGCATAACGATCGTAAACGGTTTCTTGCTGCGATCTACCTCCGCATGAAAATATTTTTTCTCCTGCCATTTATCATAGGTTCTCTTCTCAATGTCCGCAGGATTGTAGTTTTTTTCCAATTCTTTTGCCATTGTCTTACATCCTTTCTCTTATTATCTATAATAATTTTCTTTATCAGCGCATGACGGAGTTTCGAAGAAACTCCTAATATGAGTCCTTTAGGGCTCATTATATTTTGCGTTTATCTACCGGGTGCAGCCCGAAACTCTCATATGTCGCATTATAATACTTCCAGAAATCCTTCGCCTTGGAAAACAGATTGTCATATACCCTGCCATTCATCTCCACCCAGGCGTGACTGGTATCATGGCACACATAAACATCCTTGTAGCCAATCTCGTGAAAAAGAAATGCCAGTGCGGATGATTCCGACACACAGCAGCCGGCGTGATGCCGGAATATATCATTAGCAAAGGTGCTTTCCCAGCCCTTCTTCTTATAAATCGGCTCCAGAAAACGATATCTGCGGTAATCACATTTCATAATGTATTGATAGCATTTCATTTTCTTCTGCTCCCGCGTATCTGAGGGCTTCGTAATCTGCCCAAGCAATCTTGCTGCCGTACGCATGGTTTCTATCTTTCTGACACTGAGCTTTGTCTGCACAGCCTGACCTTTGCGTATCCGGATGCCATCGGCTTTGCCATGATGTACCAGCACTCCCGTACTCCGGTCCAGATAATAATACGCTCCGCCCCGTTTCAGCCAGCCGTGATACATATCTCCGTTTTTGTCAAAATAATAGGTCTTTTTCTTCAGGGTAAGAAAGCTTTTTTTCAGCTTTTTTCCGCCCTTATATACATACCTTGTGGTGTATTTCTTATGGACAAGCCTGCCCGGTACCGGTGTGACTGTGGGCTTTGCTGTGGGCTTCGGTTTTATGCTGTTCTTTGGCCCGGCTGTATGCCCCGGCTGTCCCGATTCCTTCGGAGGCTCTGTCTCTCCTGCCGGTGTCACGGTTCCCACCGGTTCCGTCACGGAACCCGCCACCTCTGCAGGCGGTGACCCTTCTACCGGAGCTGCAGTCTGCTCCCCGGCTGTCCCCTTCCACAATTCCGTACCGGAGACTCGAAAGATCCCTCCTGAGCTGTAATAAAGCTCCTGATGCCATGCCGCTGCCCCTGCGTTCTTCCGGACAGCCTCCTGCCGGCTCCCGATTCCTTCAGCAGCATAAGACCTGCTTATGTCCATACTGCCTCCACACAGAATCCCAAGCACCAATGCAGCCGTAACACCAAGCCAGACACTTCTGTCTCTGGTCTGTCTATTTCCTCTCATCTGCTGCTCCTGTCTATTCTACACTGTCTACGATCCAAGTTTTCTTATTTTCGGTGTGACAATACACCACGAAACCATCGTATTTTGCAATACCGTCATACTCGTTTTCATAGTAACAGCTTGCCGCCTTGGAAAGCTTTTTATATTTGCCGATCGCCTTGACAAGACTACTCAGTTTTTTTCCAATATATTTTTTAGCCTTTTTCTTATTCTGCTTTGCTTTTTTCTGGGACTTTGTATCTTTTTTGCCCTTCGTGGCAGACTGTTCCGTCGTTGTTGTTGCACGTTTTGCAGCACTTACCTGCACCGCCGGAAGTGATACCGATCCTCCCGTCTGTGCCGGAACCGTCATACTGCCAAACAGCATACAGACAATCGTCCCTGCTAGCACGATCTTTTTCCTCTTCATCTTTGATCCCCTCTCACATTTCAATATTTACCCTATTTTATTTATGTTACCACATATCTCCCCAGAAATCCAGTTGTATAATAGCTTCCATCCTTTTTTGTAATAATCTCGATCTGATAATGATCCGCCGGCATAGAAGAGGTATCAATATAGGCACCATAGCTGTATGCCCGGTCCGCTTTGTCATCCATCGGATCACATGCAGACGGAAACGCTTCATACATCAGCAGATTCTTCTTTCCGTACATACTGATATAAATCTCCGAATCATCGTCTGTCCACTGCTTGTCCGTCTCTCCGGAGATCCGCAGCACACCATCCGTCCCCGGCACTTCTTCCGTTTCCATCGTCGCTTCCGTCTGTGTGATCTCCTCCACATCCTGATCAAAAGCCACTCCCGGCGCCATCATATAAGGAATTCCTTCCAGCAATGTCGGAATCTGCCTCTGTGCCAGCTCGATCACCACGTCATCTGCCTGATAAGCGTCCACCAGACTTAAATCATATGGCACCTCTTTTGTAAAATACCCCTTCTGATATTCCTGTGCCATAAAAGGAACCAGTGCATTTCCAAAGGAATCACGGTACATCACCAGACTTTTATGCTTCTTTTGCTTTTTCGGTTTCTCTTTCACTGCATTCTTCTGATCATCCCTTTGCGTCTGATTTTCTGTCTGAATCTCCATCTGCTCGGTGGATGTGACATCATTGACATATTCATACGTCCATGAACGGTCGTAGGTCACATTCCAGTCCTTCCTGCTGCTTTTCGGAAAAAGCATTCCCTGAAGATCTCCGGAAAAATTTTTCTTCCGGGTATATGACTCATTCTCATAATGGATATGATCTTTCCCAAAATAACCCAGTAATGTTCCACAGGCGATCGAAGCTCCCAGATTATTCCAATGTGTGTCCAATTTATGGTACACCTGTTTCTGTTCCTTCCGAAGAGGCGTCTGCAGATCCACATAATGAACCTTCTGCGCTTTCATCTCCCGGATCAGATGCTCCAGATTGCCCTCGCCGCTTCCCGTCTGAAAACGATCCGGCATATATTTTCCATAAAGGGTATTTTTATTGGGTGCTACAGTAAATGCAAACTCTGCCCCCTGCAGCTCTACCCCCTGTCCGATCAGGCGCACCACTGTGGCACAATTATGGATTTCCCGATCCGACAAAAGATTCTTCTTCTGATAATCATTCATAGTCTCCTGAAAAAACAGCCAGCCATTCTTTCCCACGATCACCTTATCATTGGCGGAGCTGTGAAAGATCCCGGCTTTGATCCGGGCATCTGCCGTAATCATTTCCTGACGGAATGCAAAATGATCTGCCACATAATCGGTAATGCCCTGAAAGAATCCTGTATTGATCCTGCCATTCCATATCAGCGAAGGTAACGCTTCCTCGTGTTTTTTCTCAATGCTCAGATCCGCATGATATACACTCATTCCCACAAACGGGATCAATAAAATGATAAAAAATACAGCAATAAATATTCTTTTTTTCATTCATGGCTCCTTTTCTCTGCATCCCGGAGATGATTTCAGGCTCCGGTCCGCCGGATACATTATTAAAAACGAAAATAAATAAACGGATTATAAGCGGCAGATGCCAGACTGCAGACACAAAGGAAAAACAGCAAAAGCACTCCCACATAACGCAGATTTTCCCAGACTTCACTATGAGCTTCCCGCCATTTTAATGTCTTCTGTGCAAGCACTCCCGTCACCGGATAAGAAAATAAAATGCCGGCGGCGAGCAGAGTCATGGTATAACCGTCCAGCCGCTCCAGAATAAACTGTCTTGATAACATGTCCCATGAAAAATTGCCAAACATCGTCCGTATCATCTGCCATCCATATACGGCGGTGTCTGCCCTGAACATTACAAATGCTGTCACGGCAATGAGCCATGTATAAAGATTTCCGATCCACTTAAAACGGCATTTACGGATTGGCAGGATCGTATCCTCCAGCACATTCATAATACCATGGATCATGCCCCAGATCACAAAGGTCCAGTTTGCACCATGCCAGATGCCTGTCAGGAAAAAAACGATCAGCTTATTCACCTCTGTCCGGAGCTTTCCTTTTCGATTGCCTCCCAGCGGAATATAGACATATTCCTTAAACCATGATGACAATGAGATATGCCATCTCCTCCAGAATCCGTGAATACTTTCCGCACTGTATGGGTGATCGAAATTTTCCTGAAAATGAAATCCGAACATGGATGCCAGACCGATCGCCATATCCGAATATCCGCTAAAATCATAAAAAATCTGCAACGCGTAGCATATGGCTCCCAGCCATGCCACTGCCATACTGTACTGTCCAATATTCAGGCCAAACACCTGATCTGCGATCTGCCCCAGCCCATTGGCAAGCAAAAGCTTTTTGGCAAGTCCCTTCACAAAACGGCAGATGCCCTCCGCCACACCATCTGTCGTAACAGCCCGGTGATCAAGCTGTGTTTCAATCTCTCCCCAACGCACGATAGGCCCGGCGATAAGCTGCGGAAAAAAAGATATGTAAAGCAGCACCTTCATAAAGCTTTTCTGGCACCTGTCCCGATTTCGGTACACATCAATCACATAGGACATCGCCTGAAAGGTAAAAAATGAAATGCCCACCGGAAGCGCAATCTCCGGTACATTTAAGTGTGATCCGGCAATATGATTGATATTTTCCACCAGAAATCCGGCATACTTAAATGTCCCCAGAATGACCAGATTGCAAAGTACAGAAACCACCAGCACAAACCGCCGGATTTCCTGTCTCTCTGTCGCTGCCAGCCCTCTGCCAAATCCATAATTCATCGCAGCCGATGCGATCATAAGAAAAACATATACCGGTTCCCCAAAAGCATAAAAAACAAGACTCGCCGCAGTCAGAAATAAATTTTTTGCCCAAAGAGGACGAATCAGCAGATTCCCCAGAAATACAACCGGAAGAAATATAAATAAAAATATTGCAGAACTAAATACCATCTCGTATCCTTTCTACATTTATTATATAGGACAAAAAGAGCCCCGAAGGACTCTTCCTGTATAAGCATCATATATTTCAAATTATGCAAGCTTGCTCTTAGCAACCTCAACGAGAGAAGCGAATCCCTCAGGATCAGAGATAGCCATCTCAGAAAGCATCTTTCTGTTGATGTCGATCTGAGCCAGCTTCAGACCATACATGAACTTGCTGTATGAAAGACCGTTAAGTCTTGCTGCTGCGTTGATACGAGCGATCCAGAGACGTCTGAACTGTCTCTTCTTCTCTTTTCTACCTGCGAAAGAGGAAGTCAGGGCTCTCATTACAGACTGCTTTGCTACTCTATACTGCTTAGATCTTGCTCCTCTATATCCCTTTGCAAGCTTTAAAACTCTATTGTGTTTCTTCTTTGCATTTAATCCGCCTTTAATACGTGCCATTTGTCTTTCCTCCTTAAATTATTTAGAATATGGTAAAATGCGCTTCATCATCTTTGCGTTTGTTGCATCTACCTCTACAGCTTTTCTCAGGTTTCTCTTTCTCTTTGTTGACTTCTTATTCAGGATGTGGCTCTTGTAAGCCTTCATCTTCATGAGCTTTCCTGTTCCTGTAGTTTTGAAACGCTTTGCAGCTGCGCGCTTTGTTTTCATTTTTGGCATGATAGTTTCCTCCTTATTTGCATAATATTTATAATCTGGCGTATCTGCATCGGCAGTACACCGCCTTGAAAGCCTTGCTCACCGAATAACCGGTCAGCCAATCTTTACTGCCTCTTCTCTGATAAGAACATTACCATGGTACGACCTTCCATCTTGGCAGGCTTATCCACAACAGCAATATCCTCCAGCTTCTCATAAAAGCTGTCCAGAATCTGTTTGCTATAATTGATATGTGCAAGCTCACGACCACGGAAACGAAGGGATACCTTCACACGATCACCCTTGCTCAGGAATTTTCTCGCCTGATTTGCTTTTGTGTTCAGGTCGTTTACATCAATGTTTGGAGACAAACGGATCTCTTTTACTTCCATTGTTCTCTGCTTTTTCTTTGCCTCTTTCTCACGACGTGCCTGCTCGTAACGGTATTTTCCGTAATCAACGATCTTGCACACCGGAGGCTTTGCATTTGGTGCAATCTTGACCAGATCAAGATCTGCTTCTCTTGCAAGCTTCATGGCATCTCTTGCCGACATAATTCCTAACTGTTCCCCGTCCTCGCCGATCAGACGAATCTCTCTGTCTCTGATCTGCTCATTTACTGCTGTCTTACTAATGTTCCTGCACCTCCATACATAAAAAATGGCAAAACCAGCGTTTTGCCCTCCAAGAATTGCTTCGCAATTCTCGTTGGCTTTCCTCTACGCTACGAGCATTTTCCTATACACTAAAAAAAGTGGATAAGCAAAGCATTATCCACTGATCCTATCAAAATCACGTTCCGGCGATTGATGTCATTATTTAACCCGAGTCACTTCCTGTGCTAAGGTGAGAGTGGATTTCTCTGCTTTGTTGTTATTTATCTGTTGTGATTTCAGCACAACACAAAGAATGTTACCATATGCTTTTTTATTTGTCAAGCACTTCTTTTAAGATTTCCCGGCCAAATTCACTTTCCTCCACAACCTTACGGATATGCTGCTCATAATCCTCTTTGGTATCTGTATTATACTTGATCTGCTCCCGAAGCTTCTGACGTCTCTGGTTGAGATCGTGACGGATCTCTACCATCTCCCTGTCATCCAGGATCGCATAAGTCTGTACCAGCCATACCTCCGTATCATTCACACCATGACTGTCCAGAAGGCGCTGCAGGGAATCGTTGCTTTTACTGAGCTGCTCCGTATTGTCCCGGAAACGCCTCTCGTATTCCTTCGTCTTACAGTATTCTCCCCAGAGATTTTCAAAATCTGCTGCATTTTTCACACCGAATTTTTCCCGGTTGTAATCCAGCACACTGATATTATTAACATATTTAATCTTTGTCCTGTTTAAAAGCTCTACTGCTTTATTGTATTTTTTGTCAGAAACGGCGATCTCATATCTGTTTTTGTTGGACTCAGTAAAGATCACAGCCGCAGCGACAGCTGCCAGAGCCAGTGTCCCAATATACGGATAGGTCATATTGCTGTCCAGATTAAAGTACAGAATAATAAAAAGAATGACCAGCGATCCGATCAGCACAGAAATCCCCCTTGCAAGCTTTTTCAAAAAATCCTGCCGTTCAATGATCTCCCGCTGATTCTCCCGGATATATGCCTTTTCTGCTTCCAGATGACGAATATCACTGTCAATCGCTTTCTGATACATTTCATTCTGATACATTTTTTTGATCTCATCGATCAGATCATCCTGATATCTGTCAAACCGGCGCATCTGACGCTCCGTGATCGTAAATGTTCTGTTTTTATATTGATTACGTTCCTGCAAAAGTCTCTGAATTCTTTTGCAAAGCTCCAGAAGAGACTCTCTGTCCTCCCCGGCGATCCGGTCGATCTTCTGGATATCTGTGAGATATTCTGTCACCTGGGCATATTCCGCCTTCGCAATGCTGATCTGTTTATCACAGTCCTTCACCGACTCGCAGCAGTCATGGATATACCGCTTCTGTTCTGCCTTTCCCTTCGGAATAATATGCTCTGCCGCTAACTCCTCCTGAGATAATCTGACCGGCTCTTCATCTGCCGCATCCGGCACCTTTGCATCGTCCACCAGCCCTGCCTTGTCCTGAGAAAGTATTTCCGTCGTTTCCTGTTGTTTTTGTTTTTCCTTTCGTCTTCTGATCCGGTTCCAAAAAGCCATCTGTGCCGCCCCTTTCTTTTATGGGATTTTTATTTATGGAAGCATGCTTTTGCGGTATTCTGTCTTCCACTGAAAGATCAGCTCCTTCGCTACTTTCTCATAAGAAGGATCTCCCTGCTCCTTCATCCTGCGGATACGCCGGACCATCTTACATTCCCTGCTGTCCACACTCTGACGAAGTGCCTCCTCGTACTGGGCATCCATAAAAGTCTGCTGTTCCCTGGTGACACCCATTTCTATCGCAGCCTTTTCGTATTCCTCCGGCATGCCTCCCAGCTTCAGACAATACAGACAGGATTCCAACGCTTTCTGTGTCTTTGCATACTCGTAGGATTTCTGAAACGCCTGAAATCCGTGCCGGTATTCTCCCATACCGGCCAACGCTGCTCCCAACCGGTAATAAAGATCTCCATACTCCTCTGAAGAGGCATTGATCATATCCGGACTCTTTAAAATCCGTTCATACTCCTGCTTTGCCCGCTCCAGACTGCCATTTTTCAGATAAGTATCCGCTTTGATCTTTTGCCGCCCCCGCAATGGCACATTCTGGGTCTGATCCATAATGGCGATCAGATCATTGATCTCCCTCTCGGTATAATAATCACAGCTGCAGCACAGGGTCACCACAATATCCTTGAGATTATTGTGATCCTCTCTCATCCTGTCCAGCTTGTCTGCCGTTTCCGCCATCCCAAGCTCATTACGGATCCAGTCTGCAAATGCTTTGTCAAAAACTTCCTCCTGCATCATATAGATGTTATTCCTAATGTAGTAGCAGACTTCCTCGATGGAATATACTTTTGTCTTCGTCATCGGGAAACAATACGGCTGCTTCGCAATGGCACTGCTGCATAATATTAATTTTCCCATCTAATTCCTCCAATCTGCAATTTATAAGCTGAGATAACGCTCCCAGATCCGGTTGCTGGAAGGACAAAACTCTCCAAAACCATCATCCTTTAATGTCACAATACAATGCGACGCATCAGCAAAACGCAGACGCAGAGTAAATCTTGTCATTTTATTTGGTCTTTCATCGAAACCCTCCAGAGACAAAAGATGTACGGTCGTTTCTCTCCGCAGCACATTCTGTATTGTAAGCTGCAGCTCTTCCTCTCCGTCCGGAATAAAATCAACGCTGACGTCCACATCCTTCCACGGTACTCCGGCCTTCACCAGAAGCACCTCCTGCATTTTGGCATCACAATATACCCGCAGAGAAATACTGGTATGCAGCATTTCCTGATCCAGAAACAGGAAGTCTCCCATAACACCTTCCCCTGCAAGCTCCCTGGCAGCAATACAGGCTCCCTTGGTAAACAGATTTCCTCCCCGGAAAACACGTCTGCCATTACAAAGCTGGCTTAATGCCGTGTTGGCCCACTCTCCCTGAAAGCCTTCCCCCGTCACATAAATCGTCGATATCATCTGCTTATGCATCTGGGTGTTGGCGAGGTTCACAAAAGCATACTCCATCTTGAAGCTGCTGTCATGCTCCATCATATCCCAGTTGAGGCTCTGGCTCAGATCCATCCGCTTGACCCCCACGATATACGGAATATTTCTCCGGTCAATATGAATCTGGGAATAGAATAATCCATCCCGTCCAAACTCAAATAATGCTACATCTCCCAGCCACAACTCCTTTTTCTGGCTCAGGGCATAATACATATAACTCTGCTGATGGAGCTGTATCACAAAACGGTCTTCTCCGATCCCGATCTGATTTAATGCTCCTTTGACCGCATTCACCAGATTGTCCGTTTTTTCGGACACCGATATCACAAGCTTACGGATCGTCTCGCTGGGAAAATACTCCTTCAGACAGCTTAATATCTTAACAAAATAGCGCACCATGGTATCCACCGGCTCTAACTCCATATCGCCGGAAGTAACTTTATTGTGCCGGGATATCTGTTTTAGTATGTCCCGAAACAGGTACACTTCCTCCCGTTCTGCCGCCAGCAATGCCTCCGTACCAAACAGCCACTCTTTTTTGACCGGCTGATAGGACAATACTGTCGGGCACTCATACTCTCTCTCTCTGCCCACCAGCCGTCCCACCGGGATTACCTTATCCAGGTCCCGGCGATAGCAGGAAATCTGCGTCATGTCATCACACAGATCAACTCCCACCAATACTTTTCTATCCTCGGTCATTTTTTCCTATGCCTCCATCATCCGGTTTCATCAAAAAATTAACGATCGCTCTTTTTTCTGCGTACTCCTGCATCTGGTCCAGCAATGCATCCTCACCGCCCCGCTGCTTCATCAGCATTTTGTTCAGCATCTGATAGCCGCTAACTCCTTCCATACCTCTCATCTGATCGATATAAACCAGACGGGCCGGCTCTGTTTTCTTCTCGTGACCTTCCGCATCTGTTTCTATAATCTCATACTCTACCGTCTCATCCTGAAACAGAATAAACCCTCTGACCCGGATTCCCTCAAATACATTCCGCATTGTCTCTGTCACCGGAGCCTGCCTCTGGTCATCTACAATATATGTGTATCGAATTTTAACATCATGCTCGGGATCAGCGGTATAATCCACATACTGCTCCTTGAGAAGCGTATCAGGCAAAGACAGTTTATCCTTAAAAGCCTGAAAATACGGAAGCACAATATCCTTTTCATAGAGCTGGTGCAGATTATAATCTACAAATACCGCCTCGCCCCCCGTCAGCATGCCCCTTCCGGACAAATGCTTCAAAACCGCCAGCAGACATGGCCGGTTCTCTTCCACCTGCACATGCTGGTAAAAGGATTCAAAGATCTCATCCGGAAGCTTGTCTCCATGCACCAGATAACGGTATGCCGTCCTTTTCAGAAAAGCCCGGATCAGCTTTTTATTGAAGCCCTGTTCCTCATAATAGAAAAACACCGGGTAAGCCTCCGGAACCATCTGATCCGTAAACAGGATCTGTGCCAACAGCCGTTCTGACAAAATCTGTATGTCAATTCCAAACTCCCGGCATGCGGTCCACAGCTTCACCATCTCCGGGATCGTACCGGAATAATGATCGCACAAATATACCAGCAGCGGTTTGTCAAACTCTCCACCTTTAAAAATATGCCATGCCAGCTTTGTCAGCGTCTTATCTTCCTCAGCCGCCACAAAAGCATGTCCGGCGATCTTCAGAAGCTTTTTGGGATCTATGCCATTCCAGCCAAAAAGCAGAAGTCCTTCCATTCCCTTCTCATATCTATGACGTACCGCACAATATTCCATAAACCGGCTTCTGTCCCGCGGCAGGATATTTTCCCAATCCATATGCTCCAGCTCTGTGTCCAGAAGCTCTCCCTGGAAATTATCAAAATAATATTGCATTTGTATGGCAAACAACGATTTTCGGAAATGGCTGTCCAGCCCGGCAATCCCCAGAACCCGCCGGCGAAGCTGTGATATATCCTCTCCGGAGCGGTTCTCCTGTACCCCCCTCTGATACAAATACAAAAGTACACGGACATTGTCTCCCACAAAAGGCAGGCACTTTTCTACCAGATGATCCAGATGTACCATCCGATGCACCGTATAACCAATGGAAGAAGCATATCTGCGTCCCTCCCGGTCCGTCAGAAAGATCTGCGGTTCCGGAGTAAAAACAGATATCATTGCCTTTCCCTTAACAAATGCTGCCGTCTCCTCCTGCTGCAGTTCCCGGTGGCGGACAACCACACCGGCGATCCGTGGATCACTGCACCGGATTTCTCTGGCAAAAAGAATCGACGGCAAAGCTGATGCAATCTGCTCATTGATCATATCTTCCCGGATAAACTCCTCATAGAGCACCGACAGATCATCATTCACACGCCCCTGTTCCAGCTGCTCCAATGCAAACTTCTCCATGGATACCTTATAGCTGTCATACATTGTTTGATCGCGATCCTTATGGCGGATCACATAGGCATAAAGCATCGCCTTTTTGGTGGCATTGAGCTGGTTGTTATATGAAAAATACAGTAAAACACGGTTTGGAAGCACCATGTCAGGTGTTTCTTCCAGTGCATAAATATAATTTTCATAGAGGTCTGTAATCTTTAAATTATGTTCGATCCCCAGCCGGTACCACTTTACATCCTCTGGCGAAACCCGTCGTTCCCGCATCAGAAGCTGGCAGATCATCGTCAGCAGATCATCCGAAGGACGCGCCTCATACATCCGGTACAGATCTCCCATCATAACACCGGTAAAATCCCTGGTCCTGCTGATCAGATACGCATAACGAAACTGCAGCTCCTCCTCCAGGATCCGGTTGGAAAGCCCCCAGTGAAGTGCCTGCGCCTTCGCCTCCGTCAGCTCCAGCACCAGCTCCGGTGTATTATTGTACAACCGGCAAAGCTCCAGATATAAAAGGGGACTGTGACAGCCTGCCTCGATCTGCTGCAGTATTGCCTCCTGCCGCTTGACGGATATCTGATAGCTGTCATCCATCTGCAGCAAAAACCAAAGGATCAGCCAATGACTGTGACCGTTCTGATAACATTCCCTGACTCTGGATAATGCCCCCGCCCGTTCTGCCGCCTCCGGTTTCCACAAATACATCAGATAATAATAGGCACAATATAATAAAGGCTCCTGCTCCCGTATTTCTAACAGCCTCTCCTCCAGTTGTGTCATTTCCAGATGAAAGGCTTCCTCCTTATGGGTCTGCAAAGCCAGATAAATCCGGAATACACGCACCAGCCATTGATATCTGCTCCCTGTCTGATCCGGCTGATCCAGACTATTGACGCTTTTTTCTGCGGACGCAATAAAATCCTTCCGTGACATTTTCCCCGCCTGATAATACAGAAAACTCCGGTACAAATTCCAGACATCCTTCTGCTGCTGGATCTGCCGGCGCCGCTCCTCATCAGACATACAATATCTTCTGGCGATCACCTTAAGCTCCAGCTGCTGTCTCGCACTGCTGATCGTGATCCGCGCAAAATTATGTCCGATCGCCATACAGTCCGGATTGATCACCAGAACCAGTTCATAGATGTCCCCGGTAAAGTCTGTGGTTCTGATACAAGAACGCTCAAAACGCACAAATGGAGCGTCCGACTTCACTTCATACTCTCCATATCCCCACGTATCCTTATGAAGCACAATCTTGTCCGCAAATATATTCTCACATTTTGGATATTGCAGCTCCCGCTTTTCTACGGAAAGCTGTACCGGCGTCTTTTTGTGGGCAGCGATCAAAAACTCCTCCAGTGCCATGCTCTTATCGTTGCCCTTTAACAGTCCCCGGTAACGTTCCAGATAAATCTCCTTTTCCTGCAGGAAGATCCGCTCAAATGCCGGACTTTGGAATATCCGCAACGCTTCCATATAATGACTTTTTACAAGCTCTGTAAACTGGTTCAGATCACGGATCCGTCCCGCAGAGGTTTCGCAGTATGGTACCGTGACTGTAACAGTAAATGGCAGCACAGCCACACCGCAGTCAGAAAGGATCTGAAACTCTCCCTTAATGATATCTCCCGGCTGATAATAGGTTCCACGAAAAGCAAAGGAAATGTCATTCTCCTGTCCGGAAAAGCTCTCTTTTTCCAGGATCATACCGCTGCAATCCGTACACACGATCCCCCGCATGCTGCGTCCTTTGCTGTTGGAGATCCGAAAGCTGCCCTGTACGATCTCCCCGGCATCCACGGTCACAGAAAGCTCAGACGTACCCAGAACTACCTCCGGCATATGATATTCAAATATTCCCTTTGCGTACTGATCGATCTTCTCTTTCATGGTGCCTCCCGTATCCAGCTTACAATCCAAGCATAATTAATAGAATTATACCATTTTGCAAGGGAGCATTTCAAGTGCTGCACAGAGATAAGTAGAAAGTACCGGAAATCTTTTCTGTAAAGAAAAAATCTCCGGCACAAAATATGCCGGAGACTCTGTTTATTTCCTTTTTATTAATAATCCAATGCAATATCTTCTGAAAATGCAGGATGCTTTCCATCCTTCTCAGAAATATTCGGAACAACCCCTTCCGGAATCGGCCACTCAACACCAATGGTTTCATCATTCCACATAATGCCTGCCTCGGATGATGGATCATAAAAATCTGTACACTTGTAAGCAAACTCTGCAGTATCAGAAAGTACATAGAAGCCATGTGCAAATCCCTCCGGGATATAGAACATATTTTTCTTCTCTGCTGTCAGTGTAACGCCAAACCATTTTCCGTATGTTTTGGAACCTCTACGGATATCCACTGCCACATCAAATACCTCTCCGCTGAGTACACGTACCAGCTTGCCCTGTGTATGATTCTTCTGATAATGAAGACCTCGAAGGACGCCCTTTGTAGAGCTGGACTGATTGTCCTGTACAAAAACCATATCCAGTCCTGCCTCTTTAAATGCATTATAATTATATGTCTCCATAAAATATCCACGGTTATCCCCAAATACCTTAGGATGGATCAGGTAAAGCCCCTCGATTCCGCCGCATTTTTCAAAAGTAAAATTGCCCATTTCTTTATCACCTTTCTTAATCAAATCTATGAGGCTAATTATATCACTGTGTTACGGACTTCGCAAATAATTTTTTGTGCTTTGGCTTTTTGCGGGCTTTGCGACGATTCTTGCGGCCAAACTCCGTTACGTCTCCCGGCTCCTCCTGCGCTGCTGCCACTTCTCTCGCAGCCTCTGCAGCGTCTCCGATCGGCGGCACATGGGCTGTATTCTCTTTTTCTGCCGCAGTCTCTGTCAGCTTTTTCTCCCCCTTCACCTGCTGCAAAATTTCCTTCAGCAAATGAAGCTGTCGTTCCTGCAGCTCCTCCTTCTGCATCAGCAGATAATTCATTTCCTTCTGCAGACGTACCGTAACCTCCTCGCAAATGCGCTGTTCCGATTCCTGACTTACCTCCTCCACAGAAGACCGGATCATCTGACGCATCATTGCCTCAAATTGTCTGAGCCGTTCCAGAGAGGCAGCCTGGGTCTGTCTGTATTGCGGCTGCATCTCTGCCTCCTTTTCCTTGCTCTGTTCCAGTTCATAGCTCTTTTCCTGCCAGGTTTTTTGCCGTTTTTCATAGCGGCCCCTGGCATGCTCAATGGATGTCACAGAACCCTTGGTATGCTCCATTGCCTCCCGCATGACCTGATTATTTAAGTCCTCCCGGAGCTGGTAAAGGATCTTGGGGTCCATATGCTCCACCCGTTCCAGATCCGGCAGCAGCTTCTTGATCGCCTTTAATTGAAAGCCCTGCTCCTTCAGATCCTTGACGGATCTCAGTAATTTAATTTCTGACTCCCTGTAATACCGGTGTCCCAGCTCGTTTCTCGGAATCGGAAGTTCCAGCTCCTCCTCCCAGTACCGAAGTACATGATTCTCCACTTCCAGCATTTTTGACGCATCTGATATCATATATCCCTTTTCCATAACCATCCTCATTTCATTCATAAATTTCATTTCCATTACATATATTCTTCTAATATCTCTTCAAAAAGCTTTGCTTTCTCCGCAGCCGCCTGCTCCGATAACATATTCTGCCGCCCGGCAATATCCCGGTCAAGCTGCATTTCCTCCCGGAAGGATTCCAGCAGTTCCTTAATCTCCGTCAGAGCCGGCAGTCCTGATGCTCCGGCAGCATCTACGCCACCGGCAACGGCATCGGTTGCCGCCGCTTCCATTTCGGCGTCAGACATTTCCTCCGGTTTGAAATATTCCATCCGGTATTTTTCCGTCGCCTCCTGATGAAAATATTCATTTTCCAGACGGGCACGCATGGTATTTTCCATATAATCGATCAACTGGATCCGGAATACACGCAGGCATTTATGCGTATCAAAAAACACCTCCGATGCCCCCTGGACACAAAGCAGCAGCAACGTGACAAGTCCCGTCACCCAGAACCATTCCGACGGCATACCATAATACCCCGCCAAAAAGCAGAAAACCCCCGCCCCTGCTGCAATCAGTCCCGAAAAATAAACCCCCAGATTCTCCCATGTCTGCAGGGAAATCCCTATAAAACGATAATGATAAAGATACCGGTCCACGAAATTCTCCACGTTATGTACACTGATATGCAGTTTATAGTAGGCCTCAAACTTTGACATCATCGCCTTCATCCAGCGGTTTCCTGTTGTCCCCATCTGATTGGAATCCCAAAGCAGCTTATGAAAAAGTCCATAACTGACTGCCTTTAAAAGAACTGATACCGCACAGACTGCCATCAGCGCAAATAACACATTATAATTTTCCAATTGTGCTTTCATAATCATCCTGTCCTTTCCATAAATAATGTTTTCTTTATGATAGACGTATTCCCCGCAGATGAATAGATAGCTTTGATTGTCATTTTTATTTTTGTTTCGACAAAATGCGATGCAGACACGTATTTTTCACGAAAATATGTTAAAATATAATCACATTATTTCGAAAGGAGATCTGCCCATGAATCGAAAAAAAAGAACATATCTGACTGCAATATTTCTGGCTGCAGTCGTGCCACTGACAGGCATATTATCCGGACTGCCGGAGGCCTCTGCGTCTGCCTCCTCCCTGTCCGTTATTGAGCATATTGATACCGCCAATAATAATGGTCTGATCCGTTCAAAATATGTGGATGAAAATAGAAATGAGGTTACTATTGCTTCCCCAAAAAGCACCAGAAACACCCGTTCCGGCTTGTCTCTTCCCGATACCTACGATTCCCGTGAACAGGGTGCCGTAACTCCCATCAGGGATCAGGGAGTTACCGGAAGCTGCTGGGCCTTCGCCGCCATAAAAGCATTGGAATCTGACAGTATTCTGCAGAATCTGTCTGCTCTGGCCGGCACCGATTATTCGGAAAGTCATCTGGTCTGGTATACATATGATCCTCTGTCCGATAATACGGACCCATTATATGGAGATTATTTTTCTTCCCAGACAACCGATACCGGCGGATACTATAATCTCGGCGGCAACGCTTATTATGCCAGCTATATTCTGGCAGACTGGTGGGGTGCTGTGTCAGAAGACAAAGCTCCTTTCTCTGCTGACACCAATCAGACTCTGCGTAAAATGATCCGGTCGATGTCCTCAAAACCGGACACACTGCGTACGGAATCTGAGGTTCATCTGAAAAATATGGACTTTTATGATTCCTCAGATATCAGCGGCATCAAGGAAGCGGTTATGGAACATGGCTCTGTGGATGTGTCTGTATATTTTGATCCCTCCAATATGTACCACACTTCCACCGTCACTTCTGCCTACGAATCCACTCACGATTCCGAGGATGCCAATCACTGTGTTACGATCATCGGATGGGATGACAGCTTTAATACCTTCTCTGAGAACGCACCTGCCTCCGGCGCATGGCTGATCGCCAACAACTACGGGGAGAATTATAAATATAGTACAAATGGATATTACTGGCTGTCCTATTATGATTCTTCTCTGTGTGAAATCTGCACCTTTGAGGCAGAGGCATCTGACAAATATGATACCAATTTCCAATATGACGGCATCGGCTGGGGCGATCTCTATCTTGACACAGATGATATTTCCTTTGCCAATGTATTTACCAATGATACGGATTCCCCACGAAGCATTGGTGCCGCCGGATTTTATACTGCATCAGACAACCAGCCCTACAAAGTCGAAATATACCGGAAACTGACCGGTTCCACACCGGACAGCGGAACACGAATTGACAAGTGTACCACTTATGGGACAGTGGAACACTCCGGCTATCACACGATAACTCTGTCAGACTCCATCGCAGTTGCCGCAGGAGAAACCTTTTCTGTCGTGGTAACCTTTTATGCAGAGGATGGCAATACCGTTTATGTCCCGATCGAGGGAGCCAGCGATCCATTCGGCTCCAGATACAGCAGCAAAAGCGGTCAAAGCTATGTATATTCCGAGGGAAAATGGATGGATAATACCTCCTCCAAGCTTGGAAACAACCGGCGCAATATGAATAACGTCTGCCTCAAGGCACTGGCTTCCACAATTACGGACGCAGAATATGAAGAACAGGAGGAATCCCTTTCCTCCGCTTCCGCCACACCGATACCGGAAAGTCCGACTGCCACCCCCGCAGCTTCAGACTCATCCGAAACAACCAGCCCGGCTCCGACTTTTACTCCCACAGCCTCAGACTCATCCGGCGCAACCAGTCCCTCTCCTGTTTCCACTTCAACTCCCCGGATCTCTGCCGTACCGGCACCTTCCAGCACAGCCGCAACACGGGTCACCGTTTTCCCGTCATCAACCCCTGCTGTTTCCCCATCCCCAGCCGGAAGCAGCTCTGTGAAAAACGTGCTCATTGTGGTAAAAAAGAAAAAGGTCACGCTGCAAAAAGGGAAATCAAAAAAAATACCGATCCGGGTTACACCCGCCGACAGCTTTCATGCACTGACCTTCCGCTCCAAAAACAAAAAGATCGCGACGATCAATAAAAACGGTAAAATAAAAGCTAAGAAAAAGGGAACAACCAGGATTATAGTAAACATTCCGAATGGAACAAAAATATCTATAAAGGTTATCGTGAAAAAAACAAAAAAGAAATAACAAAATGCCGTTGGAACCTCATCAACTCCAACGGCATTTTTAACCTTGAATTATATTTATTATTCCGCGAATCCCTGCATTGTCTGCTATCCGCTTCCGGCTCTTACATTATATCAATGACCAGACGGTGCCCTCTCTGGTATCCTTGATCTCAACCCCCCGGTCCAGCAGCTCCTGACGAATGGCATCCGCCTTTGCAAAGTCTTTTTCTTTTCTGGCAGCCTGGCGTTCCGCAATTTTTCCTTCCACAAATGCTGTCAGCTCATCATCCGCCTGACTTCCCTCAACCTCTGCGGTAAGATCCAGAGAAAATACCTGATCAAAATCCTCCACCAGATATCTCTTGGATGCGTCACTGATATCTGCCTTCAATACATCATACAATACCGTCAACGCCTGAGAAGTATTGATGTCGCTGCCCATTGCCTCTGCAAAAGCATCCTGATACGGCTTCACCTCACTCATATCCGGCTCCCCCTCTTTCGAAAGAGCTGCGACTCTCTTAAGGAGCTTCTCATATGCCACCCTGGAATTGTCCAGCACATCATATGTGAACAACAGCGGCTTACGGTAATGAGACTGCAGACAGAAGAAACGATATACCAGAGGATTATACCCCTTCTCCTCCAGCAGGGAAACCGTCAAAAACTCTCCTTTGGATTTACTCATCTTGCCGGACTTATCATTTAAGTGCTGTACATGGAACCAGTAATTACACCACTTATGTCCCAGATATGACTCACTCTGTGCGATCTCATTGGTATGATGCGGGAATATATTGTCTACACCACCACAGTGAATATCAAGATACTCGCCGAGATGCTTCATACTGATACATGAGCATTCAATATGCCAGCCCGGATATCCAATGCCCCATGGACTGTCCCATTTCAGCTCCTGATCCTCAAACTTGGACTTGGTGAACCAGAGAACAAAATCGGTTTTATTTCGTTTATTCTCATCCTCCTCCACGTCATCACGAACGCCTACCTGCAGATTCTCTTCATTCTGGCCGGAAAGAACATAATACTCCTTCAGCTTGCTGGTATCAAAATAAACATTGCCTCCTGCTACATATGCGTATCCCTTCTCCAGAAGAACCTCTATCATATGGATAAACTCCGGAATACAATTTGTCGCAGGCTCCACGATCTCCGGGATCTTGATATTCAGCTTCCCGCAATCTGCAAAAAACGCCTTACGGTAAAACTCCGCGATCTCCATCACGGTCTTGTGCTCACGCTTCGCTCCTGCCAGCATCTTATCCTCGCCGGTATCCGCATCACTGGTCAGATGACCCACATCTGTAATATTCATACAACGCTTCACATCATAGCCAGCATATCCCAGATACTTCTCCAGTACGTCCTCCATCATATAACTGCGAAGGTTGCCAATGTGTGCAAAATGATAGACCGTCGGTCCACATGTATACATTTTCACCTTCCCCTCTTCAATGGAATGAAAGGGCTCAACCTTTTTGGTTAATGTATTATAAAGTGATAATTCTCTCATGACACTCTCCATTTCTGTGTATAACACACGATTTTCTTTATTTCTGATCTCATCCTCTATACTGTACAGGATTTTTGCTGTTTCTTCAAGTCCTATCCCATATTTGAGTCTGCAAAATAAGTATAAAATGCTAATGAAAAATCACGCCGATTTCTTGCGCTACCCAAAAATCTATGCTACACTTTTTCCAAGCAGATAAGTTACATCTATACTATTTTTATTATCTATCATATCAATTATTTAATCAACTTCACTGCTTATTTTCCACAAACATGATTACAGCAGGGAGGTTGATACATACCTCCCGGAACGGAGGTACTATGAAAAAACGCAATAACTTTATCACTGCCCATGGGGCTGACTTTGTAACCATCACAGAAGCCGTTATTACCACAGCGAAATGGACTGTTATCAGATCCTGCGCGGACAGGATTACAAAGAGCTCAAGTCATCTATCGTAATCTTCCTGTGCACCTTTGATCTTTTCGATCAAAACAGAAGTATTTACACATTCCAGTCGTTATGCCGGGAAGAACCGAAGATTTCTCTGATGGATCACAGACAGACGATCTTTGTCAATATCAATGGCAGCCGACAGGATCTTTCCCCGGAGCTTGCAAACTTTCTTGACTATTTAAAGACAACGGAGCCAACAGACGATTTTACCGACCGTCTTAACAGCAGTGTAAAAAAATTGCGCAATGATTTCGATTGGAGGGAAAATTATATGACCTTGGAAATGAAATTAAAAGAGCAATATAATGCCGGTGTAAAACAGGGCAGAGAAGAAGGCAAAGAAGAGGGCAGGATACAGGGCATTGAAGAAGGCAAAGCTGAAGCCATCATGGATTTAATTCGTCAAAAGCTTGCAAATGGCAAATCCACTGCTCAAATTGCTAGCGAATGCGAAAGATCCGTGGAGACGATTCAGGATTTGATTGCTGAGATGGAGCTGAAACAATAATTATCAACGCTTAAATCTGCATATGAAAAAAGAGAGTACCGAATGGTATGACCTAATGGTTTATCCATTCATATGGTGCTCTCTTTTGTATTATTTAAGTTTAAGTCTTAAGAAATCTTTTATTCAGCAATATTAAAGCTATATTTCTGTTCTATAACCGAATAAATCGTGCTACCATCTGATAATTTTATCTGTACGCTTACGGCTAATTTATATAATGTATTATCCGCCGTTGATTTCTCATTTGCATCTTTAATTGTTGCTAATTGTTCCTCTGTCAATGTGATTGTTGTTATCAGTTTTCCACGATCAGCATCATACTTTGTTTCTGACTGACCAATGCTACTCCAATCACTCCAATCTTTTCCACCTTGCATCTGAACCTGAATATATGTGTCTTGGATACTTTGCCCATCAACAGGAAATTTCAAATCTGCTTCAAAAATATTTTTACCCACCTGTAAGGTTTTCCCCTCATAAGCAGTTGTATCTATCGTTGGTTTTGCTGCCGGATTATATACTTCTACAGTAATAACATTTGCTGATGGCAATGTGATTCCAACAGCGCCTTCCTTTAATGATGACAATTCACTCAGTTTACAAGAAAATTCCTTGGTCCAATAACTGTAATTTCCGAGATCTTGATACTTTTCACCACTGTGTCCCATATAATCCATTGAGATTCCATCTGCCGATTTAACTGCAATTACGGGATTTGAAATACCCTCGATATTAATTTTAGTAAAATCAACGGATAATCTTGTAAAATCAACCGTAGCTCCTGCAGCAGTATCCCATCCAGAAACTGTTGAAACAAATGCATCCTTAAATCTGTCATCTCCCGATATACTAATATTTCCGGTTTCATCCATTGTAGCTGTCGCTGAATAAGTTTTATCTGCCGGTTCCGCGCTCTCGGATGGAGATGGCGTCGGTGTTTCTGTCGGTTTTACGGTCGCTGTAGCGGTCGGCTTTGCCGTTGGTGTTTCCGTCGGTTTTACAGTCGCTGTGGCGGTCGGCTTTGCCGTTGGTGTTTCCGTCGGTTTTACGGTCGCTGTGGCAGTCGGCTTTGCCGTTGGTGTTTCTGTCGGTTTTGCCGTTGGTGCCGGTGACACAGTCCCTGATGGAGATGGTGTCGGTGTTGTCGTTGGCGCACTAGATGGTGCCGGACTCTGTGAAGTACCAGGGGTTGGTGCTGCACTCTCGGATGGAGATGGTGCCGGTGCTGCACTCTCGGATGGAGATGGTGCCGGTGCTGCACTCTCGACTGGCTTTGTGCTCTCTGCCGGTGCTTTTGTCTCTGCCGGAGCTTTTGTCTTCTCCGGTGCCTTTGTCTCCTCTGGCGCCTTTGTCTTCTCCGGTGCCTTTGTCTCATCCGGCTTGGTACTCTCTACCGGTGCTTCGCTTGCAGGAGTTGTTGCCGGTGTTGTGGCACTTGGAACAACACTTGCTGCCGGTGCCTTACTTGCTGCCGGTGTACTGCTTACTACCGGTGCGTTTGTTACAGCGGACTCTTCCGCTTTTTTAACTGTCACTTTTGCTGTTAATGTTTTGGAGGTTTTCTTACCCTTTTTAGGTACATATGTAACCTTAGCGGAAACGGTGGTTTTACCTTCCTTCAGGCCAGTTACTTTTCCCCTTGAAACACTTGCGATCTTCTTGTCTTTTACAGACCATTTCACCTTGTTAATCTTCTTAACATTCTTTTTCTGAATCTTTAATTTTACTTTGTCTCCTACAGTAACAGATACCGATGTCTTGTTTAATTTTACGGTAGCTTTTTTGGTCGCTGCTCCTGCTTTCATACCCGGAGCGGCACAGGCAGAAAGAACCATTGCGGCTGACAATACATAAGATGTCGCCTTTCTGAATGTTCTTTTTTTCATTCTGAAAAAACCTCCTTTTCTCTCCCGCCCCTTTGAGAGCGAGATCCTATATACTAAAAATCAACAACAGTCTTAGTATAACAGGTTTGTCGGAATTTAACAATAATATCATTAATTTTTTATAAACTTCTGTCACTATTTCATCATCAGTGCCTCATAACGGGGCAGATCAATGAAATCCTGCACAAAAGAAGTCGCCGGATGATGGCAGATTTCCTCCGGAGTGCCAATCTGTTCTACCCTCCCTTGATTGGTAACAATAATGGTATCTGCAACTTCCATGGCTTCTTCCTGATCGTGAGTCACAAAAATACTGGTCACACCTACTCTTCCGATCATTTCCTTCAGCCAGCTCCGAAGCTCCCGGCGCACCTTGGCATCAATGGCGGCAAAAGGTTCATCCAGCAGCAGCAAATGAGGATCCGGCGCAAGTGCCCGCGCAAATGCCACTCTCTGACGCTGCCCTCCGGACAACTGATGAGGATATCGTTTTCCCAGATCCTTCATGGAGATCAGTTCCAAAAGTTCCTCCACACGCTCCTTGATTTCCGTCTTCTTTCGTTTCTGTATTTCCAGTCCAAACGCAATGTTATCTGCTACTGTCATATATCGAAACAGGGCATAGTTCTGAAACACAAATCCGATGCCACGTTTACTTCCCGGAATGTCATTCATTCTTTTTCCTTCCACTAAAATATCTCCGGAATCCGGCACATCCAGTCCGGCGATCATTCGTAAAATTGTTGTTTTCCCACTGCCGCTCGGTCCCAAAAGAGCCGCCAGATGTCCTTTTTCTACTCCAAAGGATACGTTCTCCGATGCGTGAAAGCCATCAAATGTTTTGTTAATCTCTCTCATTTCTATATACATAATTTCATCCCTTTCTACAATGTCATTGATCCATTGATTGATATATTTCAATAGCACTTTTTCCTACTCAGCTTTTATAGGCTTTCTTTGCGGGAGCCGGCCGATACCACCACGGACCGCAGGATCAACAGGATCACTGCCATGATCACCAGCAAAGAAGATACCGCAAATGCCGCCGTTGTATTAAATTCGTTATAAAGGATCTCCACATGCAGAGGCAATGTATTGGTAACTCCCCGCAAATGACCGGAGATAACAGAAACGGCTCCAAATTCTCCCATCGCTCTTGCCGTACACAGCACAATTCCATAAAGCAGCGCCCAGCGGATATGAGGAAATGTAATCCGTGAGAATATTTTCCATTTTCCTGCTCCCATCAGCGCCGCCGCTTCCTCCTCCTCTTTCCCCTGTGCCTGCAGCACCGGCAAAAGCTCCCGGAATACAAACGGAAATGTTACAAAGATTGTGGCAAGGATTACTCCCGGCACAGCAAAGACAATCTTAACATTGTGAGCCTGCAAAAATCCTCCCATCCATCCCAGGTTACCAAAGGTCAGACTAAATACCAGTCCGGCGATCACCGGAGAAATAGAAAACGGAATATCGATCAACGTTGCAAGAAACTGTCTGCCCCGAAAATAATATTTTGATATGAGAATGGATGCAAATATTCCAAAAACGGTATTTACGGCCACAGCACTAGCAGTCGCAAAAACGGTCAGTTTCAATGCCTTGATGGTATATTCATCCAATATTGCCCTCATATATGCTGCCCATCCTTCTTTAAGAGCGCTGCTTACCACCAGTGCCAGCGGCAGCACCATCATCACAACCATAAACAGTACCGATACTGCGATCAAAAATCCCTTTACAGGACGGTGGCTGTCCTTTTCATAGGGTTCCACAACCTTTTTCAGAGATGCTCCATTTTCCCCGCCATCCCGGAATCTTTGCATATAGATCTGGATGGAGTTGATCAGAAGCATTAGCAGAAAAGAGATTGCCAGAAGCACTACTGCGATTGCTGTGGCATCGGAGTATTTGAACTGCTCCAGCTTTGACATGATCAAAAGAGGTGCAATCTGTGTTTTAAAAGGAATATTTCCGGCAATAAACACAACACTTCCATATTCCCCGATCCCTCTGGCAAATGCCAGTCCAAAGCCCGCCAGTGCAGCAGGATAAATCTCCGGCAGAATCACCTTAAAAAATGTTCTGGCTCTTCCTGCTCCCAGCATCATTGCCGCTTCCTCATAACCTCTGTCCAGCTTTTCCAGCACCGGCTGGACGGACCGCACCACAAACGGAATCCCTACAAATATCATTGCTATTGTAATGCCCGCCTTCGTATATGCGATCTTGATACCGGCTTTGGCAAATAAAGCACCGATCCATCCCTGATCCGAATACAGTGTGGTCAGCGCAATTCCTGCAACTGCCGTTGGCAGTGCAAAGGGCAGCTCGATCATACCATCCAGAAGTCTTTTGCCCGGAAATTCATAGCGCACCAGAATCCACGCCAGAATGACGCCAAAGATTACATTGATCAATGCTGCCATAAATGCACAGGATAAACTAACCTGATACCCGGACATGATCTGCCGGGAGGTGACCACCTGAATAAATTCCGAAAAGCTAAGCCGTCCTGCTGACCAAATGATGGATGCCAGCGGTATTAACACCAGGCATGCAAGCATCGTGACGGACACACCAAAGGTCAACCCAAAGCCCGGGATCACCCGTACCCCATGGGGATTTTTTCTCTTAATAATTCCTATTCCCTGCTGCATAATCTCCTCTTTCTTTCCTAAAAAATGCGTAAAAAGGGACAGCCAGACTCCGGTCAGCATATTCCGAAGCGGCTGCCCTCGATTGGTTTCAATCTAATTCTATAATGATGAGATTCAAATCTTACTGCTTACTACTCCATCTCCTTTATTCGCTGTAAATCTGGTCAAACACGGCACCATCATCAAAATAATCTTTAAATGCCTGATCCCACCCGCCAAAATCATCAATGGTCACCAGATTCATATCCAGATCAAACTGGTCTGCAAACTCCTTCAGAATCTTTTCGTTGGACGGACGGTAGTAATTTTCCCCTGCCAGTCTCTGTGCTTCGTCAGAATAAAGATACTGCAGATATTCTTTGGATACCTCCTCCGTGCCATGCTTCTTGGCTACGGAATCTACAACAGCCACAGACGGCTGTGCCAGTATACTGACGCTTGGCGTCACAATCTCATAATCATCCGGATACTCCTCTATGGACAGATATGCCTCATTCTCCCAGGCGATCAACACATCTCCCTGTCCTTTTTCTACAAATGTAGAAGTAGCTCCTCTGGCTCCCGAATCAAGCACCAATACATTCTGATAGAGTTTTTTCATAAACTCTTTGGTCTCTTCTTCGTTATTGCCGTCCTGTTGCTGCTCGTAAGCCCATGCTGCGAGGAAATTCCAGCATGCACCTCCGGAGGTTTTCGGATTCGGTGTAATGACATCCACGCCCTTTTTGACCAGATCATTCCAATCATGAATCCCCTTTTCATTCCCTTTTCGAACCAGAAATACGATGGTTGATGTATAAGGAGAGCTGTCCTTGTCAAACTCATCTATCCATCCCTTCTCAATCAGCCCGGTATCCTCAATGGCTGTAATATCGTGTGCCAGAGCCAGCGTCACAACATCCGCCTCGTTTCCTTCAATCACAGAACGTGCCTGGGAACCGGAGCCACCGTGAGATGCCGTAACCTTAACGGACTGTCCTTTTTCCTTCTGCCAATGCTTTTGAAACAGTTCGTTGTACGCAGCATAAAACTCTCTGGTAGGGTCGTAAGAAACATTCGTGATAGAAACTTCCTTTGTATTTCCTGTACCGGAGTTATTTTTATTCTCTCCACTGCAGCCTGTCAGAATCATTCCTGCTGCAATGGTTGTGGTCAATAATAATGCGATTAATTTATTTTTCATTCTCATTTCCTCTCTTTCCTTTTCTTTCAATCGATTGATTTAGGCATAGTATATGCGCTGCAAAACAAAAATGCAATGGGATATTCAAAATTATTTATGTATTCATATTGTTTTTAATATGTATAGTTCTGTTTGTATATGGAAACAATGATAATGCTATACCAATTATCATATATATCATTCGTATTCTGTCCAAAATTGATATCTTTTCAAATACATATATTCAAAATAACCTGATGTGCTTTTCCCAAAACATCATCACAATCATTATAAGATAATGGCTATGCTATCACAAGCCGCAAAATCAGAAAGGAGCCATAAAATGACCAAAAAAGAAAAACCGGAAATCAAAACAATAGAGGACGTACAACAGCTTCCCGCCGAAGAGCAGACCAAATGGGAGATTGCAAACGAACTGGGATACTTTGACAAAATTGTAGCCACCGGCTGGAAATCTCTGACCAGCCGGGAAAGCGGCCGGATCGGTGGTATGCTGTCTTCCCGCACCAAAAAGACAAATTCAGCGGCATCAAAAGAAACGAATTCCGATAATAGCTAAATAAAGCTCATTTTTTACTTAAAAAGGTCTGAATCACTGATATGCCCTCTCCCAACTGTTTTGTGCAGCAAAGAGAAAGCATATGGGATTCAGACCTTTTTATCCATTGTGGTTCCTGCGATTCTTACAGGATGTTGCCAATATTCTCACGATTTCCCGGCATAAACAGGAATGGAAGCTTCCGGGAGGCATCTCCATAAATATACTTCGCATACCGCTTACACAGATTCTCGTATGTCTCTGCGGTATATTTTACTTTCAATGCCCGTGCCATACGGTGAAGCACCAATGGAGCAATGCAATGTCCCCAAAGCTCTCCGTCGCCTTCGTTAAACATCTTCGGCGTAATCTCCATCCGTTCCTTCGTCACGGTATTCACCGCCTCAAGACGAACAAAATCATTCGCCTCATCCACAGAATACTCCAGCGCACAGACATCATCTCCGTGACGCACTGTAATAAGATCCGCAAGAGTTCCTTCTACCTCACCCATATGCAGAATTTCCTCTTTCTTGGCTCTTCCATTATTAAACCGGAGCATCTCTAACAGCTTGTCAATGCTCTCCTGATTGAGCACGGAGCTGTCTACCCCTTCTCGTTTTTCATTGATAAAATCGATCAATGTATCAATCTCTGACTGCGAGAGCAGAGAAAAATCCTGATTCTGTACATTTGCCATTTTTCTACCTCCTTAATCCATCTTACGCCTGCGCAAACAACTCCTGCTCGACGGCTTCCAGCTCGGTTTCGGAATAATCCATGGAAAGAATCATTTCCCGCGATAATCCGCTTTCGAGCATTTTTCGTATCGCATTCTTTCTTTCCTCTGAACGCCCTTCTGAACGTCCTTCTTCCCGTGCTATTTTTTCGTGCTCCTTCGCATAATCTTTAGCATATTTTTTCGCATAATCCTCTACCGTTTTGCACATTTCTCCAAAACCCCCTTCTGTTTCTTTGAAATATTGTACCGCTTTGCTTAATTCCGGAAACTTTGCATCTTCAAATGCATCCCTCCGTAAAAACAGCTGAAGCAGCTCGGATTTCTCCGAACCATCCTTAACAGCTGTGTTGACAAAAAAGATATCCTCCCCGTCATCTACAGGCACATAACCTTCGTCCGTTTTCATGCACCGCTTCAAGTATGTGATCATCTGGCAGTTATGCAACGCATCATACTCCGTGATATACAGGATCGTCACCTGCGGAATGTCTGAAAAGTCTGTACCCTTTGGTGTATGTGACGCCGTGGTCGCTGCCGCATAAAACCTGTTTCTCTTGATATCGTCATTGCCGGAACCTTTCTGCATCTCGATGTTCATATACGCTCCGTCCTCCAGAGTGCAAAGTACATCCAGAATGATTTCCCGGTGCAGACTCGTGATGACGCACTGCGGTGTCACACTTACCACCTTTAACTGTGGTCTGTCCAACAATGTGCGGAGTATTTCCTGGCAGACTTCCTTTCGCTCCGCCACCAGCCGGAACATGGCATCATCGATGATCCTTAGATTTTCTGCCGTTTCCCTTGTCGCTTTTGAGTATGGTCCGTAAGCCATTATCCTGCCTCCCTTTCCCTGCTTGTCGCAGAATCTCTGCAAAACAGGTAGGGGCTCAGCTTCTGTGTTAATCATATCATCATCTGCCCTGCAAATCAACACCGGTTTTTCAGCAACCCCCTCCCGTTATCCTTTGATTTTCGCCAGTATAACAAGGAAAAGGGAATCAAGCAATAGAGTTCCGGAAACTGCCGTTTTGTACACGACAGATTTGGAATATTTGCCGTGTGTGACACAGCAAAAACGTAAAAAAGGACAGCTACAAATCTTTCGATCTATAACTGCCCTAATGCTGTTAAAATTTCACACGCAACAAGCTGTGATTCTATCTCTTGATCTTAATCTTACGTTTCGTACTCCATCCGCTGTAAACGATCTTTCCATCACCGGTTACATTATACGATCTGACTCTTACATAGTAAGTTTTCTTCTTTTTGAGCTTTTTCAACGTAACGGAGCCGGTATTCCGATATACCATTTTTGTCTTTTTGTTTTTGGTAAATTTGCTGTTGGTAGCATACTGCACCTCATATCCTTTGGCGTTGCTGTCCCTGAACCACCGGACAGTTAATTTTCTGCCCTTTTTGTTGCTGAAAGACGTAATTGCTGTTCCAAGCAGATAATCGGAATCTCCTAACGAACCACCGGAACCGGTTGAACCGAAGCCGGAGCCTGAGCCGGATGGCTGCCGGGATGCATCCGGAGCCGGTGTTCCTGTCGGTTGTGTAGAAGGAGCCGGTGCATCTGATGGCTTTGCGGAATCGGAAGGTGCCGGTGTGTCTGTTGCCTTTGGTGATGTGGTCGGATCGGTATCCGGTTTTGTGGTCGGTTTGAGCGTTGGTTTTGGCGATGCGGTCGGATCATCCCCCTCCGGACATTTGCCCAGTCCGGTTACTGTAAAGGTAATGCAGATCTCATCCCCTTTGCTGATCGGAATAATCTCGTCTCCCAACGCCTCCTGTGAACGCTCCAGTCCACTGTATGCATCTCTGAACTGCAGACGACACTGTCCATTCTCATCTATAGTGTAACTGATCTTATCCGGATCAAATGTGATCGGAGTTCCATTCACTGTAATCTCATCCACCTGAATATTCATATCAGGATTTTTCTCTTCTTCGGTTACATCCGTATCCAGACTCAATACTAAAATGTCCGAGTCAGACCCCTTCACCGTATAAGAAATCTTATATGTCTTATCTCCGCTGACAATCACGGAATCTCCGGTCTTGCCAAAGGTGGAATCTCCCCAGTCAGATCCGGCATATCCCATGGACATTGTGACCTTTGTAGTCGATACCGGCTCTGACGGTGTTCCGGTTGGCTTTGCACTTGCAGAAACAATCGGACTGCCTGTCGGCGGTACTGATGGGATGCCGGATGGATCTCCTGTCGGCGGTACTGACGGACCTTCCGACGGCAGACTTCCCTGTACTGTCACGGTACAAGACGCTGTCTTGGCACCACTATTGGTTTTTACAATTATAACGGCAGAGCCTGTGCCAACTGCCGTGACAGCTCCACCTGATACAGTCGCTGCCTTTGTATTGCTTGATGTCCAGGTAACTGTTTGGTCTGTGGCATTCTCCGGCAGGATCGTCTCCTTCAGCTGATATGTTTCACCAACCTTAAGAGTCACTGCCTTGGCATTTAATGAAACCTCCGTTACTGCCACCGGTTCTACTGTGACGTTGCAGACTGCCTCAAGCCCGCCATCCTTCGATGTTGCTGTGATCTTTACCTTACCATATGCTTTTGCCTGTACCAGACCCTTCTGATCTACGACAGCTACATCCTCATTGTCACTGCTCCAGATCACATCCTTATATTCCGCATCCTTCGGATAGATCGTCGCGGTCAGCTGCAGGAAATCTCCGATTGTCATAGTATGTGATGTTACATCCAGTGTAATATTATTCACACCCTGATATACCTTGACCGGACAGCTCTTTGTCACACTGCCTGCCATCGCAACGATCTCTGCCTCACCAAGACCAACTGCCTTGACCACTCCATCTTCCACGGTAGCAACCTCTTCATTGGAAGATGTCCATGTCAGCTCATCAGAAGTATCGACCGGAGTCAACGACGCTGTCAGACGAATGCTCTTGTCCTTAGCAATCTCGATCTTTTCTTTGCTCAGGGTAATGCCCGTTACCGGAGCATTCAGCGCCTCAAACTTAAATCCATTGTCTGAAGCAAAGGTCTCTGCGTATGTTCCCTTAACGCCGTGGATCGTTGTCTTATCTTTATAGGAAAGTGCTGATGCGTCCACAGAGGAAACATTTCTGTTAAAGGTAATGTCAGTCAGCTTCGTACAGTTCTCAAATGCACCGGCATTTACTGTTGTAAACTGATATGGAAGGATCACCTTCTGAAGAGCCGGATCCTGATAGAAGCAATACTCCGGAATCACCTTCAGACCCGTTCCCAGATCCACATCGGCAAGCACATCGCAATACTGGAATGCTCTTTCTCCCAAAGATTCCAGTGTATTTGGCAAAGTAACCTTCGGCAATGCGATATTGTACTCAAAAGCATAACTGCCAATAGAAGTCAGACCCTCAGAAAGCTTCACATCTGCCAAAGCTTCACAGTGAGAAAATGCCTTGTCTCCAATTGTCTGCACACTTGCCGGTAAGGTAATCTGTGGAAGAGCGGTACAACCCGAGAAGGCGGATTTCCCAATGCTTGATACCTGATTGCCAACTGTTACTTTTGTAAGTGCTGTACAATTTTCAAATACGGAATTTTCCATTATCGTTACATTGTTTGGTATTACAATTTCTTTTAATGATTTACATCCCTTAAAAGCCGTATATTTAATGCTTTTTATCTTATCAGGCAAAACAATTCTATCTAAAACAGAATCATCCTGAAATATACCTTCATTAATTTCTGTTATTTTAGCAGGTATCGTTGCAAGTCGTAAATTACTGCATTCTGATAAGGCATATTTACCAATTGTATCTACTGTATCAGGAATATCAATTTTTTCCAGACCTGTACATCCTGCAAATAAAAATTGCGCAATCTGCGTAATTCCCGTCTCAAACGTAACTTTTTTCAACTGATCACATTTTTCGAAAGGTCCATCTATTCTTCCTCCGGCATCATAATATGTATGTGCCATTTTTAATGATTTTGGTATTTCAATTTCAATTATTGCTGTTTCAGCAAACGCAGCCGTTCCTAAATCTTTTAACTTAGAAGACAGAATAACCTGTTGCAATTCTGAGCATTGTTTAAACGCCTCACTTCCTATAGTTATGACATTATTTGGTATTTTTATTTTTTCTATCTTGTCATTCTGCAAAAAAGCACCTTCACCAATCTCTGTACATGATTCCGGCAACGTCACATTTGTCAAATTTTTACATAACTGTAATGCTCCTTTACCTATTGTTGTTATTTCGTCTGGTATTACAATCTTTTCCAAACCAGTACAACCCGCAAATAAAAACTGTGCCACCTGTTTGGTTCCTGTCTCAAATGATACACTTCTTAACCGGTCACACTTTTCAAACGGACCATCTGTTCTTCCTAAATTATCCCAGTATGTATGCGCAGTTTCTAATGATTTTGGTATTTCAATTTCAGTTATTGCTGTTTCAGCAAATGCAGCTGTTCCCAAATCTTTTAACTTGGAAGATAATATAACTTGTTGTAATTCCGAGCATTGTTTAAATGCCTCACTTCCTATAGTTATAACATTATTTGGAATTTCGATTTTCTCTATCTTTTCGCACTGCATAAAAGCACCTGCACCTATTTCAGTACATGTTTCCGGCAATGTCACACTTGTCAAATTACTACATAACTGAAATGCTCCCTTGCCTATTGCTGTTATCTCATCTGGTATTACAACCTTTTCTAAGCCAGTACAACCTGCAAACAAAAACTGTGCCACTTTCTTAGTTCCCGTCTCAAACAATATACGTCTTAACTGGTTGCATTTTTGAAAAGGACCATCTGTTCTCCCTAAACTATCCCAGTATGTATGCGCAATTTCCAATGATTTTGGTATAACTATACTTGTCAGTGCAGTTTCACCGAATGCGTTACATCCTAGGTCAACCAAACCTTCCGACAAAGCAACACCGGACAGATTCGTACATTCTGCAAACGCAGATTCCTGAATCACTGTCACCGTATCCGGAATTACCACACTCTGCAGATACGTATTCTTCGCAAAGGCACTGCTACCAATGGCAACCACAGTATAACCATCCAGTGTATCCGGAATCGTCAGCGCCCTGACATTTCCATCATATTTTGTGATGGTTGCATTTCCGTCATCATCTAATGTATATTCAAAAACTTTCTTCTCCACATAAGGTGCCACAAACGCCTGGCTGCCATAGGTATTGCCTACGCCGCTCTGCAGACTTGGTGATGTGTAGTACCCTCTTTTCCCCACACGGGAACTGCTGTCCGGTCTGGTACATGCCGGTACGCAGTTCCCATCTTCAATATGATAGCAAAGCTTCACCGGGCTGTTGGAAGCATCGTAAATTGGCTTCTTTCCGCTTGCCATATCATATCCAAATACCTTTACGGAATATCCTGCTTCTGCAAACACATATACCGGCAGATCAATACAGACCTGTGGCTTTTTGCCATCTGTATAAACCTCCATATCAGGAGTGGTCTTAACCCCGACTTCTCCGTAAACCTTGCCCTCTGCTGCCATTGGTACTTCAACAGAAAAGCTCAGATCACAGGCAGCCTTCAGCTCTGCCTTTGCGGAAAATCTCCACTGAGGACTGGTATAGTTTGCCAGATGTCTAGGTGCGTGACCCACTTTCTGCTCAACACCTACGACTGCATTTGTAGTAAATCCTACTGTTGCAGATCCCTTGGCAGAACAAACTGCTTTCACTTCAATCTTTCCTACTTGTGCCACAGGAATGGTTCCCAATGTGATCACAAGATCTTTTTTACCTGAAAAGGTAAAGCTTGGATCTACTTTTCCATAAACTGCAAAGCGATATCCGTTTTTATCAATACGATAATCTACCGTAATATCACTGATACTGCAGGTGACGGTTCCGGCACCGATACTCTTTGACACATTAATGCTTTTCACACTTTTAACGCCGGAAATCTTATGCATCCCCTTAACAGTTGTCTGATCCTCGTATTCCACCTCGGCTTCCACACCTTCTGCCGGAATAAAATCTGCCAGATCCGCATCAATGACACCCTCTGCATCTACAGACTCCACTGCATCGTCATACATTACCTTCTCGTTATTGATGATCAGATCATTGCCCTCTTTGGTGATGGATAATGCCTTATATGTATAGGCGATTCCATCTGAATATACGGCAAATACATCGCCCTCTTTCAGCTCCACAGAGGTATCATGTACAATGATCTGACCATCCTCCCCTTTATCAAAGGTAACACTTTCCGGTAATTCGATGACATTGTCTGCAAATTTGTATACATTTTCATGATTCTCATCTACACCGGAAGCATCTAAAACTTTCTTCGCTGATTGCAGCATATTTTGAGATTCTGTTGTCGTAATCTCCTGCGATGGTGCAAATTTTCCATCCTGCAAAGCCAGCCATCCCATATCCACGGCAGTCTGGTCATCTCCCGGATATGTCAGATCTGCTTCATCATCCATGGTATATGTAACATCAGAAGTATCATACCCCATGCAGAAGCTTAATGTGTGTGCAGCAAACTCACGATCCACCGCTGCATCCGGTTCAAACGATTCTCCTGCTTCCAAATCCACAACACCAAAATAAATTGCCGTCTGGATATCGGAGTAATAGGTCGTCCCAACGATATCCGGATAATAGGTATCCGGCACAAGCCCCTCTTCCATCTTCATGTCAAATGTCGAGACGAGATTATGGATCCATTCTCCACGGGTCACACTTTCCCCTGCCGCTCTGGCAGACAAAAGACGTTTGCCCGAAACACCCTGCAGTACCGATACTGACATCAGCATGACAAGGATCATCAGTATGGCCTGCACCTTCCTCCTTTTTTTCTTTTGCTTCATTTTGTTCTCCTTTCGTTGATCATATGAATGTTTTCTATCTTAATCAGCATACCACACTATAGGTTTCATAATCTTTCCGTTTTTTTCACTTTCTAAATAAGCCTCTATATAAAAAAAGCACCGGAAGGTTTGCTCTCCGATACTTTTTCATTCATTGATAATCTCTATCTCTGCTATATCCAGTTATAATCGCCTCCGGTCACAGCAAGGCTCAGAAGCTGGTCATACTTTGCCACTTCTTCCTCGCCCTGCAGCATCTGCACAAGCTTTGCATCCTCTGTGATCACAGGCATTTCCTCATCCGGACCAATCTCCATATCCGGCTCCTCCCCGCAATAGGGACACACAATGCTGGGACCGATCTTGATATCAAGAAAACGGCTTCCACAGCTTTTACACTCATAATATCCACATTTTTCTGTTCCATCGGGTACATAAAACATATCTTTCCCTCGCTTCTATTATAATTTTATTTAAATCTCCCGGCAGCAAAGCTTTTATAACTCTTCTTCCAATTCCTCCACAGCATCCATATATCCTTCCAGCCATTGATTCTGCTGATCGGTATCTGCCGTCTCCTCCACCGGTATGATATCCGCCTGCCGTCTGGCTGCCTCCAGGCTGTACAGTGTCCCGTCACCGCCGATCACCACCTGCGAACCCTCATCCAATGCCCGGTGATACATCTGCGCATCTTCCATTTCAATAACCTCTGCCCCGCCATATTCATCCTCCAGATACACTGTCACCATAGGAATATATCCCTCCGGTCTGCCCTCACAACCAAAGTCTGCCTCATCAATGCGCATGATCGTATATATTATCATATCCTGTTCCATAATTTCATTCTCCTTACAGATCAAATTCCAGCAGCGTACAATTATCAATTCCAAATGCCGCAAACTCCTCATTGGTCATCTCATAAAAGTATGACTGCACAATACGGGCAATGCCATTATGTGCTACCAGAAGATATGTTTTGCCGGACGGATCATTTTTCAGATCATCGATCAGATTATAAATCCGCTGTGCCATCTGCAGCATAGATTCCCCGGTGCCAAAGTGATTGACAAAACATGCTTTTGCTTCGCGAAACTCCTCGCCATTGCGCGGAGTTCCTTCAAACCGCCCAAAATTCTGCTCCTTTAACCGTGGTTCCATCCGCATGGGAATCCCGGTCTCCTCGCTGATATGACGTGCCGTCTCCGCAGCACGGACCAAAGGCGAGAATTTCATCAATCTCATAGCCCGCCTCCCGGATCATTTGACCGGCTTCTACCGCCTGCCGGTGTCCCAGCTCCGTCAATGCAATATCTGTGGCACCACATATTTTATTTTCTACATTCCAGAAGGTCTGTCCATGTCTCGTAAAATATAATTTTTTCATAATAATCTGCATTCCTTTCTACTGTCTGCAGGCTTCGGACCGCCCAACCAATCTTCCGTATACTCTTTTAATCATTACGCAGCTCTGTCAGCATTTCAAAAAAACGCTCCATGGTGGGAGAAACAAATTTATTCTCATGATAGATCAGCGAGTAATGACGCTTCAGATCCATGTCACGGATCGTAAAAGACCCGATCTGATGCATACGAAGCTGCTTCTCCAGCATACGTTTAGGCAAAATAGATATCCCCAGACCAATCGATACTGCATTGATCAGTGCTGCCGTACTGGTACTCTCCCATGTGGGTCTGATCTGAAAATTCTTCAAAGCAAAGCTGGAATCTGCAAGCTGACGAGTACCACTATGAGGCTCCCTCATAAGAAAATGCTCGTTCTTTAAGCTGTCCAGTTCCACATTCTCCGCTCCTGCCAGCGGATGAAAACGGCTGCATACCGGCACAAGCTCATCATCCAGAAACACCGATGCCTTGAGCTTTTCTGAATGCACCGATCCCTCGATCAAAGCAAAATCCAAATGGTTTTCCAGTACATTCTGCTCGATCACATCGGAGCTGTCCACATTCACGTACAGATCCAGTTCCGGATATTCCTTCGTAAAACGGCTGATCAGCTGCGGCAGAATACATGAGCCGATACTGATACTGGAACCGATCCGGAGTCTGCCGGAGGTATCCCAGTTTTTCATTTCCGCATCCATTTCATCATACAGAGACAGAAGTCTTACTGCATTTGGATACAACTGGCTGCCGGCAGATGTTACCCGGATTCCCCTGCCGCTCCGTTCAAAAAGCTTGGTATGATAATATTCCTCCAGCTCCCGTATGGCAAGACTGGTTGCAGGCTGTGTCATGCGGAGTTTTTCTGCCGCTCTGGTAATGCTCTCCTCCTGATAAACCGTCACAAATATCTTAATATGTTTTAATGTCATTTTGCTTCCTCACCAATAATATGTCTCGCCACATACACGCCACTGGCAGATGCATGGGACAGAGAATGTGTTACGCCGCTGCCGTCTCCGATCACATAAAGCCCCTTATGGCAGCTTTCCAGATTCTGATCCAGTTCGACCTCCATATTATAGAACTTTACCTCCACACCATAAAGCAGCGTGTCATCATTGGCCGTACCCGGAGCCACCTTATCCAGCGCGTAGATCATCTCAATGATCCCATCCATAATACGCTTTGGAAGCACCAGACTTAAATCTCCCGGCGTTGCCGACAATGTCGGGGTTACAAGATTCTCATGAATACGCTTCTCCGTACTTCGTCTTCCACGCACCAGATCTCCGAAACGCTGCACGATCACGCCGCCTCCCAGCATATTGGACAGTCTCGCAATACTTTCTCCATACCCGTTGCTGTCCTTAAAGGGTTCGGAAAAATGCTTCGCCACCAGAAGGGCAAAGTTGGTATTCTCCGTTTTCTTTTCGTCGCCCTCATAGCTGTGACCGTTCACCGTAATAATGCCGTTGGTATTTTCATTGACCACGATTCCGTTTGGATTCATGCAGAAGGTACGGACACGATCCTCAAACTTCTCGGTACGGTAGACGATCTTGCTCTCATACAATTCATCCGTCAGATGGGAGAAAATGACCGCCGGGAGTTCCACACGTACACCAATATCTACACGGTTGGAGCTGGTTGGTATCTCAAGTTCCCGACAGACCTTTTCCATCCATTTACTGCCGCTTCGTCCTACTGAAACAATACATTTATCACACTCGTAGGTCTCGCTGTTTTCACAGACAATGCGGTATCCATTTTCTATGATCTCAATGGTTTCCACCGGCGTATCAAAGTAAAACTCCACATGATCCTTCATCTGATCGTACAGATTGCCCAGCACAATATAGTTAATATCTGTGCCCAGATGACGTACTGATGCATCCAGCAGATTCAGCTTATTCTGCAGGCAGAGCTTTTTGAACTTCGTCCCTGCTGTGGAGTAAAGCTGCGTTCCTTCGCCACCGTTTGCCATATTGATCTCATCCACATATTTCATCAGCCCGACCGCCTGCTCTTTACCGATATATTCAAACAGGGTGCCTCCGAAATCATTGGTGATATTATATTTTCCATCGGAAAATGCTCCGGCTCCACCAAAACCACACATGATCGAGCAGCGTTTACAGCCGATACAGCTTTTAATCTTTTTGCCATCAATCGGACATTTCCTCTTTTCCAGAGGATATCCCTCCTCAAATACTGCAATCTTACAGTCCGGCTTCTTTTTCATCAGCTCATATGCCGCAAAAATACCCCCCGGACCTGCCCCAATTATAATTACATCATATCTCATATGCCCACTTCCTCTCCAAAGGTAATCAATCACGCCCTATTATACACTATTTTGAACATTTGGAACATAGAGAAATATGAAGTTTTTACTAGTATTTCCACTGCTCTGACCGGAGCTGCAGCTCCACCATATGACGGTAAATTCCATCTGCTTCTTTTAATTTCTCCGGTATGCCGCTCTCTGCCACAATACCGTCCTTGAGAACAACGATCTTATCTACACCATCCACTGTTCTCATACGGTGCGCAATGATCAGCACAGTTTTATTTTGGATCAGCCTGGAGATTGCTTCCTGGATCAGAGATTCATTATCCACATCCAGAGAAGCGGTTGCCTCGTCCATGAGAATGATCGGCGCATCCTTCAAAAATGCTCTGGCAATGGAGATACGCTGTCGTTCTCCTCCGGAAAGTTCGGAACCATTTTCTCCGATCATACTGTCCCATTTTTCGGGCAGCTTTTCAATAAATTCATCACAGTGCGCCAGCTTTGCCGCTGCCAGCACCTCCTCGTCTGTGGCATCCTTCCTGCCGATCCGGATATTTTCCATGACGGTATTATTAAACAGTGTGACATCCTGAAATACAATGGAATACAGAGATAACAATGTCTCCGGATCAATCCCGGATACATTCATACCGCCTACGGTAATCGTTCCCCGGTCTGCATCCCAGAATCTTGCTGCCAGTCTGGATACCGTGGTTTTACCGCCACCGGATGGTCCGATCAGTGCCGTTACTTCTCCCTGTTTCGCCGTGAAACTCACATCCCGGAGCACCTGTTCCCCATCCTCATAAGAAAAGCCCACATGGTCAAAGCAGATATCATAACCCTGATAGTCCATATCCTGTCTGCCTTCCTGCTCCTTATGGCTTAAGATCTCATCCATTCTCTTACACTGGGTATCTGTTGCGATCACAGCAGACAGATTCTGGAGAGCTACCTGAAATGGATCATACATTCTTGAGACAACCAGCAGATACATAAAGAAGGTCAGCGCACTGATCTCGCCTCTGGAGAATAAAATGCCACCTGTCAGTGCAACCACACCGATCCCCAGCTTCAATATCATCTGCGCCGAACATACAAAAACCGCATTAACAAACTCAGAGGATACACTGTGGCTTTCCACCGCCTTGATCTTTTGATTTAGTCCCACCATATATGTCTCTGTGGCATTGTAGGATTTCAGATCCCGAAGGGTTTCCAGTCCCTCCTGAATCCCATCCATACAGTTGATCTTATATTTCGTCGCCTTCTCATTTAACCGCATGGTAATGGGACGTGCCGCAAAAACTACCAGAAAAGCAACCGGAAGCACCCACACGGCTGCCAGCGTCATCCTCAGATCAAAGAAGAACAGACTGATCACTACGATCGTTGTGGAGATCATGGCTCCGATCAGCTCCGGTATAAAATGGGAACTCGCTGTTTCCAGCCATGCACAGTCTCCCATAATCGTGTTGGTGAGATCCGCCAGATCCTTTTTGCCAAAAAAGGATAACGGCAGCTTTCGAAGCTTTTCTGCCAGTGTACGACGGCGCACTCCACTTTCTATATATGTAGACAAAAACGTAGCATTATACTGAAAATATGATGTCAGGATTATCAGCAGAAGTGCCGCCACAGTTCCTCCGATATAAAGAGAGATTCTGTCTCTTGCTATGGTTCCCTTCAATATGTCCGATGCCAGCAGATACAGGATCCCCACCGGAAACATCAGCACGATATCCGATATGGTAACAGCAACGATCGCCTTGACCATATCTCTTGCTCCCTGATCCGAAAGAGCATATTTATGTTTTATCTTTTCTAATAAACTCATGATGCAGCACCTACCTTCCAATCGACTGATTTATTGTATTCCTCCCACATATGGGCATAAACTCCCTCCTGAGCCGTCAGCTCCTTATGGCTGCCACTCTCTGCCACCGTTCCATCCTTTAACACATAGATCCGGTCCGCATTGGTTACGGTAGACAGCCGGTGAGCGATCATGATCACCGTTTTGTCCCTGGAAAGTGTTTCAAATGCTGCCTGCACCCGCTGCTCATTATCCGGATCGGCAAATGCCGTCGCTTCATCCAGGATCAGAACCGGTGCATTCTTCAAAAATGCTCTGGCAATGGAAAGTCTCTGTGCCTCACCCCCGGATACATAAACACCCTCGGCACCGATCTTGGTGTGGACTCCATCCGGAAGCTTTTCAACAATATCCATGCACTGTGCTTCCTCCAATGCTTTCATGACCTCTGCATCCGTGGCATCCGGTCTGCCGATCCGCACATTCTCCAAAATCGACAATTTCAATAACTTACTGTCCTGAAATACATAGGATATCTGATTCATCAATTCACTGCTTGTAATATCCCGGACATCCACACCGCCAAGCTTTATACTGCCTTCCTTCACATCCCAGAACCTTGCGATCAGAGACGCCAGCGTTGTCTTGCCGCCACCGGACGGTCCCACAAATGCCACATGCTCTCCCGCCTTGATCTGAAGCGTAACACCGTCCACTGCTTTTTTCTCTGCGTCCTCATAGGCAAAGACCACGCCATCCAAAGACAGCGCGCTATCCTCCGGAAGCTTTCCCTGCTGCGGTTCCGGCAAAGGCTTCCGATCCATCAGACTGCCCATACGCATCAGGGCATCCTTTACCTGAAGCTGTGCTTCTCCGGCATAGGCAAGCTTCATTAATGTTGTAGTTAAAATTGGCGTGATAATAATATAGAAAAACAGGTTCAAACCAAGTTTTCCTGAAATTCCATGACCGCCCAGCAGATATGCTGCCGCAATAATAAAAGCAAATGTGGAATTAACTGCCGTAGTAAATGCAACCATTGGCTTCCGCATTCTTTTGGTATAATCCAGTGTCCATTTCTCATATTTATCAATGGAATCCTTAAATCTCTTAAAAGAAAACATGGTCTGACCAAAGGTCTTAACCACCGGAATGCCCCGGACATACTCCACTGCCTCAGCAGACATAGTTTCCAGAGAATTCTGGTACTCCTTCATACTGTTTTCCATATCCTTTCCCATCATGCTTCCCATAAACAGAAAGCCGAGCACTGCCGGGATCAGACAGATCAGTCCCAAACGCCAGTCAAACACCAGAAGCAGAACGATCAGACCCACCGGAGTAGCTACAGATACCGCTTTATCCGGCAGGTTATGTGCCAGATATGTCTCCGTTGCCGCACTGGAATCTACCACGATCTTGCGGATCTTTCCGCTGCCCTCACTCTCAATAAACCCCAGAGGCAGCTTCATAATATGCTCCATCATGATCGTCCTCATGGATGCCTGCACCCGAAACGCTGCCATATGGGAACACATCAGTCCTGCAATATACAAGAACATCCCTAACAGTGCATAGCCTACGGCATGCCATCCATAAGAAGCGATTCCCTGTGCCCGGGCAAAGTTGAGCTTTACCCGGATCACCTCCTGCATGATCCGCCAGATATAATAAAATGGCACCAGCGCAACAAGAGCGCTGACCGCTGCCAAAACTGCCGACAGGATACTCAGATACTTGTAGTTTCCTGCAAAATTAAAGAGCTGTTTCAACAGACTTTCTTCTTTTTGCTTTTTCTCTTCCATTATGCTATCCTCCCATTTTTTCATTTCCAAGAGTCTATGTTAGTTTAAACTAACCATAGTTTCAATAACATAATAGCATACTGTCTCCTTTTAGCAACGAAATAAATAATAATCTTTATCAAATACACAAAAAGGGATGTTTCTGAAACGTAATATTTCAAAAACATCCCCTGAGGGTGAATATAAATTCTAACGCTATCCCAGCACCTTCTTAATCGCAGCCAGAAGCTCATCATATGTCTCATATGCCGGCAACTCCGGATGATCCGCCTTGATCTGATCAGTGCTCTTGAATAAGAAGCCCGCCTTACTAGCCTCGATCATACCTAGATCGTTGTGGCTGTCACCGCTGGCAATAGTATCATAACCAATAGACTGCAGAGCCTTTACGGTGGTGTACTTTGACTTCTCACAACGCATCTTAAAGCCTGTGATCTCGCCATCCGGTGCAACCTCCAGTGAATTACAGAAGATTGTTGGCCAGCCCAGTTTCTTCATCAGAGGGCTTGCAAACTGTGTAAATGTATCACTGATGATAATTACCTGTGTAATGGAACGAAGCTCATCCAAAAACTCCTTTGCTCCCGGAATCGGATCGATCGTAGCAATGGTGTCCTGAATCTCCTTAAGTCCCAGACCATGCTCCTTAAGAATCCCCAGACGCCATGTCATAAGCTTATCATAATCCGGCTCATCTCTCGTAGTTCTCTTTAACTCCGGAATCCCACTTGCCTCTGCAAATGCAATCCAGATCTCCGGTACAAGTACTCCCTCTAAATCTAAACATACAATATCCATTTTCATCCTCATTTCTGCACACGTTTCTGGTATTTTCACAGAGACTGTCTGTGTGCCGGACATATGTCTCTTTTTCTTTAAATCTGAGTATATCACAAATTTGCAACGCAAGGGAGCTTGTTCACTTGCGCAAAATTTGTGAACGACAAAATCTTAAAACGCATTGCGCGACAGATGCGAAGCATCTGGATTTTGGAGTTATTATATCACAAATCCCCAGCTTTTCCAATATGAACCACAACATAATCGTGCCCTGTCGCTGACGGAACCGGGCCTGATATCCAGATACTCCTTCATCCTTTCTGCTGAGGCAAAGGATAATCTGGTGCTTCCAATCTGACCTGCCACCTCGGAAGAACGAAATTTCTTATCTCCCAGCATCATCAGCAGATAATAATGATCCTCTTTCGAATTCTTCAAAAAGAGATTTTTGCAGACAACTGCCGGTGCAAGTGCCTGATCAATTTCTATGCAGTCTTCCATCGTCTCCACAGCCTCATGGTCGATCCGCTCATATTCTATCCCTAACTGATCCAGAAAATCGTACACACGAAGCTCTGTGTCAGTTCTTCCTGTTCCATTTTTCGGTCTGCCTTTTTGCATTTGAAGTTGGTTCATATATTCCTCTCTCCCTTATCTTTTTATATGTATTTTTTTACATGATTATAAAGATTCAGACCTTTCCCTTTTCCATACTTTTCCACTAACGCAGTATGAATTGTTTGTTTGGCATTTGCAGATGAATGATTTTTGCACACAAGTGATGATACATACGAAATCGTATCATTATCACAATCTGCCTTGCTGAGAACTTTTTGAATTACACTGTTTCTCTGTGTATTACCTAATATAGACTTTGAAGTACTTTCAACACCGGATTTCAAAATCGGCTTCACAATTTTATAAAGATCCGCATAATTACCGTAGATGTTTCGAAGTTCGTTATGTACATCATTGGAAAAACGTTCATTTGCATAATATTTTGAAACAATGGAAGCAACAGTATTACTTACATTGTTATCATACCCCGCCTTGCTGATAGCTCGCTGAATTTTTGTATTAAGTTCTGACTTTGAATTTGATTGAATGGGAGGAATCTTTTTCTTAGATGTATCATCTTGAGTCCCCAGACACATAGATGGCTTTCTATTGATTTCAGAATCGGTTAATTGCTTCAAAAATGAAATACAGTTGTCATAGTCCGTATCTTTACTAATAATCACATATTTACATTTACTACCCTTATTTTGTCCAATTAAATATCCCAAATATGCAATAAGATGCATATCCAGCGATTGATTTCCCGCAGGTATTATATGTGAATGAAAATCTATATCATTAAACGCAGCCAAAGTCTTGATACTTATTTTAGGTGCATTTTTCGTAGAGAAAATATAAATATGATCATTATCAGTCAGATTTTTTGAATTTAAAAGTCCCGCTTCATTTACATTTTCGAAATCAATCAAGTAATATGTTTGTTTTTTAGACATGAAATAACTCCTTTCTCAAAAATCTCTTCTAAAATTATTTGAACGATAAACATTTCCCATATTTTATCTGCTTTCATATTGTTTCAACAAATTCTCAATCTTAAGGTCAATACTCTCAGGAAATGTACCTGTAGTCTCCCTTGGAATCCGCATCCAGAAATCAATATTTTTGTATTTGCTTTTTCCACTCGTGTTTTTTCTGTCCTGTTTTCGGGACACTTCAATCTTAACCTGCGCACGTTTCTGTTCCAGCAACGGAATTACAATATGGTAAAGTCTGTCATCCCGAAAAGACAGATAGCCAGCCTCTTTTCCTGTCCTTGTTTTCAGATAAAGACGATGCGCCCGTACTCCCGCCGGATACAATATCATTCCGGTCCGCAGTCCCACTGTCGTCCCTCCGGCTTCAAGCATTGCGGGAATGTAGTAGGTCTCTGCATCTTTCCCTGCATCTACAGGTGTCAGCAATTCCTCCATACTTTCTGCCCCGTCAATAAACTGCTGTGCCAGCAGATAAGCAAGCTCCGCCTGAAATCGAAGACGTATTTGCGCCTGCCGGCTCATCCCATTTCTTTCATCGATCTCTGCCAGCAGACGTTCACTGCACTCCAGAATGCTTTTTAAGAATAACGAAAAATCCTCCTCCGGCTTCCACAGATATTTTCCCTCTGCGATTGCCACAACACCGATCATAGTTCCATCCATATCCTCAACTTTATGAAAAATTTTCCGCCTGGTATAAGCCCCTGTATTTTTCGGAGCATCCCAGCCCATCTCTGCATTCCTTGGGCTTTGTCCATATTTTGCATGCCATGCAGTCTGGGAGGCTGTTTGAGACTGCTTTTTTCCTTCCGATGAATTCCGTGAGCTTCGTTTCTGGGCATGTGCATCGGTCTCCCGATCTGCCCTGCGAAGTGTCTCATATGCCTCATTGATCTCCTGTGCCGTATACAGATATTCCCCGGTATCAAATGCAGCTGAATCCGGATGAACCCGGTGCATCAGCCGTCGATATTGTTTTTTGACCTCTTTGAAACTGGCATCCTGTGATATTGCCAGAATGTCATATGCCTGTAATGTTGTCATGATTTTCTTCTTTTCAATGTATTTCTATGCATTTTAACACTATTTCCGGGGCTAGTGCAATTTTTTCTTTCATATATCTTTATATTATTATATATAATATAAAGAGTCTTGGAATTGCACAGTTTCCAAGACCCTAAAGTTCATCGCGGAGAACTACACCGTCAGGCTAGTGCTGTCATTCGTCTCTGTCTAGCCATTTGCATATGTAGTAGCCAGCTACAGATGCCAATACAGAGACAAGAAATGCGATTATGTACTCCAAGTGTATCACCCCCTTCCTACTGGAAAGAGTCGACAGCTTAATCATAATAACACGAAAATATGTTCGATTCAAGATTAGGGTTGCATTTTTAATAAAATAATAGTAATATAATTTTAGCTAAGAAATGCAATTATGATTCCAAGTGAATCACAAAAAGCCTAGAGTGCCAGCTCTAGGTTTTTTCTTTTCTCTATTACTTTTTCCGAACCGCTGCCCGTTCTACCACAGCCTCTACCAGCGACTCCTCGTCTGCCTGTCGTGCCACCTGCACCGCAATCCCATACCGTCCGGCTTCCCTTGCCGTCTGTTCGCCGATGCAGACGGCCCGCATCCGTGCGCACGCCTCCAGAGATATATTGTCCACCGTCCCCCGTACCGTGGACGCACTGGTAAACACAAAGACTGCACGTTCATCCATCGCAAGCCCCTCAAGTGCCGGCCTGTCCCGTCCCACATTTTCCAAGGTACGGTCTACTGCTTCCGTACGGTAGATTGCAATATCGTCTACCGGATGACAGACATCCTTTTGGAGCCTTGCCAGCAGATCCTGTGATCCCGCCTCTGCTCTGGCGATAAGTATGTGATCCTGTTTACCGGCCTTCTTCGCCAGTGCCTCGCCCAATGCCGCTGCCGAATATTCCTCCGGGATGAGATCCGCATAAATGCCATGCCGCTCCAATTGTCTGGCAGTCCCCGATCCAATCACTGCAATTTTCAGGTTGGATAACCTTCGAATATCAAATTTTACTTCGGCGCATTGTTCAAAGAATACATCAATACCGGATGGACTGGTAAATACAAGCCACTGATATGTCTCAATCTGCGCCAAAGCCCGGAACAGATTTGTCCGTTTTATCGGACAGATCTGTATGGACGGGAACTCTAACACCTCGGCTCCCAGATTGCGGAACTTTTCTGCCAGCCGATACATCCGCTGTTTTGGGCGGGTCAGAACAACTCTGGTTCCTGCCAGAGGAAGCTTCTCATACCAGCCGAAATCCTCTGCCAGTGCACAGACCTTTCCTATCAACAAAATTGCCGGCGTAGGCAGCTTTTCCTTCTCCATCCTCCGGGGGAGCTCAGAGACAGTCGAGATCAGCCTCTGCTGTCCTGCCGTCGTCCCCTGGGACAAAAGCGCTGCCGGCATCTGCGGATTCATTCCTGCTGCAATAAGACCGTGACAGATTTCCGGCGTTGACGCTACTCCCATTAAAAATACCAGAGTGCCATCCATCCGGCACAAAGCCTCATAATCCAGTTCCAGACTCTTCCCCCGGCGTTTATGCCCTGTAATAATATGAAGGGAAGAGCAATAATCCCGGTGTGTCACAGGAATTCCGTTATAAGCCGGCACCGCCAGTGCCGAAGTGATTCCCGGCACAACCTCATAATTGATTCCGCCCGCAAGCAGCTCCTCGATCTCTTCTCCTCCCCTGCCAAAAAGAAAAGGATCACCGCCCTTTAAACGAACCACATTTTTTCCTCTCTCAGCATAAGAAACAAGAAGACGGCTGATCTTCTCCTGTGACATCGCATGATGAGAAGAACGTTTTCCAACATAAACCTTCTCTACCGTTTCCGGAAGTCCGGCAATGATTGCCTGGCCTACCAAAGCATCATAAACAATCACATCCGCCATATTCAATACTCTCTCTGCTTTTTTTGTTAAAAGCTCTGCATCTCCCGGACCGGCTCCCACCAGCCAAACCTTTCCCTTCGCCATCTTTTCCTCCTTATACTAAAACCTTTACAGTCCCGGTTCCATCTCTTGTCCAATCCCGGTTATTCTACGCCGGCTTTTCTTTAATACCGCCTCTTTCTTTTCATCCCTTCTCCTGCTCAAACTGCTCCATTAACTGCTGCGCGAGAGCTTTTGCTACTCCGGACGGATCATGTACCGGTCCCTTCCTCTCTCCGGTCACATAACCCATTTCTCCGGTTCCCTTACTGTACATTGCCCGCAGAAAAAGCTCTCCCTCCTGAATGACTGCATGCGCTGCCACCGGAGAAGAACATTCTCCCCCCACGGCACGGATAAAGCTTCGTTCACATTTCACGACAATTTCAGACTCTTTATTCACATATCCGTTCAATATTGCACAATCAAAACCTTTGCGGCCCTGCAATGCCAAAACACCCTGTCCGGCACATGGAATGATCTCCTCTGTCGTAAAATATCTGGAAATCCGATCCGCAAGTCCCAGTCTTTTTAAGCCTGCTGCCGCCAGGATCAATGCACTGTACTCTCCATCATCCAGTTTCTTCAACCTTGTGAGCACATTTCCCCGCACACTGCGAAAGCCCATCTGCGGATACAGCTTTTGCGCCTGAAGAACTCTTCTCCGGCTGGAACAGCCAATGGGAAGCTTCTCATTTAATTTTGTCTCTCCCTCTGGCAGAACCAGCACATCTCTCGGATCCTCCCGGTCCGAATAGCCGATCAGAGGCAGCCTGGGATTCTCCTCTGCCGGCACATCCTTCAGACTGTGAACGGAAATGTCACTTCGTCCGTCAAGAAGTGCTGCGTCCAGCTCCTTAACAAACAGCCCTTTTCCTCCTACCTGATCCAGCGTTCTGTCAAGAATTTTATCACCTGTAGTTTTCATTGTAATAATCGGAGCATCAATTCCCTGCTCCTGCAGATACCTTTGCACCAGTTCCGACTGCACTACCGCCAGCCTGCTTTCCCGGCTTCCAATCCGTATTGTCCTCATGATCCTGTCCTCCATACGCTCTGTCACATATATCCTTCTATACCTGTTTCCATTTATCAGGCTCTTCAAACATAATCACCTGTCGTTCCGGCACAATTTTGTTTAACGGGATCTGTCTTTTTCTCCCTCCGGATCCTCGTTATACAAGTCTGACATTGCATCCACACAGTCCCGGAACGTGGACACGTCCACCGAGTCTCTTACAGAAAACATTAGTTTATTCACGACCTTCTGTACCGATTTTCGGACAATTTCTTTGGCTGCTGCCTGATCTGCTTCTTCCACATTTTTCTGCAAGACCGGCAGATTTTTCCGAAATTGTCCGGTCACTCTCGCCATAACATCCTCCGATGCCTTCTCACTGATCTTTAACAGCATAGGAACAACATCCTTGGCATCATACCAGCTCTGAAATTCCTGTGTCTTCTCCTGCAAAAGCTTCCTTGCAGCGGCTAAGGACTGCTTCGCCTCCTCCGGCAGCTCCGCTCCAAAATCGTCAATATCATATAACGAAATCCCTGACAGTGTTCCGATTTCTTCCTGAATATCCCGTGGCACCGCCAGATCCACAAAAACCGTATCCTGTTGCAATTGTTCTACCGGCAGCTTTTCCAACGTGATCGTCGTATTGGGACTGGCCGTTGCTGAAAAGATATATCTGCATTCCGGCATTTTTTCATAACGCTTCGAGTAATCAATTCTCCCGGCTGCCCGAGGAACATCCACAATTCCGCTGCGGTACTGACGTATGGTCACCGTCACATCCGCGCCCCGGTCCAGCAGAAGCTGAGCCGTTAATCGTCCCATCACACCATTCCCGATCACCAGACATTTTTGCTCCCGAAAAGAGGCTCCATCCCGTTCCAGACCTGCGATCGCCGCCAACGGTGCAGAGTGATTCGATGACGGAAGTACAATCTTTGTTTTGACTTCCTTTCCTGCCGTTACCGCCATCCGGAACAATGTTTCCAATATCTTGTCTGTCCCAAAAAGCTGCCTGGAGAAATCTGCGGCATCCTTCATCTGCGTCAGGATCTGATCCTCTCCCAGGATCTGGGATTTCAAGCCTCCTGCCAGTGCAAACAGATCCTGTACTGCCTCCATCCCATGACGTATATGGAGATATTGTGCATATTGCTCCGGCTCCAGTGCTTTTAACCCACAAAACAATTTTTTCTCATCCTGATCCCATTCCTCCGTATATGACAACACGAGTTCTGTCCTGTTACATGTTGACAACAGAACGCAGCCCGAAATTCCTTCCAGCTGCTTCAAATGCTTTATGGTTTCCTCCTGTTCCCTTTTGGTATAACTGAATTTTCCTCTGATATCCAGTCCGGCGTCTCTGTAATCTATGCCAACCATCGTAATATCCATATGTCACCTCTTCATTTTATCCGATTTCCTCCACCCGGTAATCATTAGTAATATATCACCTTTCCATCGAGAAATCTATACCCGGAAGCTCTGTACATACAAAGAACCGCCAGATAGACATTTGTCTATCTGGCGGTTCTTTGTGCCATCCTATACACCGGGCTCCTGTTGTCCGATCCGAACCCGTTATATATTTAACACTCTCTACTCCCTTGGAAAATATCATACGACATTTCCTTCCTTCATTTGTTTCCCTTTCTCTCGTCACCCGTTATTCAACATATTATCACGGCTTTTTTCATATTTCTACCATTTTGTCATGAAATGCCTGTTTTTGGTTATGAAATCATTTTCGTAAAATTTATTTTTTTCAAATCACCCGGTAAATGATTGCCTATCATGTTCAGAAAGTGGTACAATACAATACAGAATAAACCTTTTAAACAGGAGATTTTACAAATGAACCCATCTGTATTCATATTAGAAGATAATAAACTATTTGCTCAGAATCTGGTGGATATGATTGGACAATATCCACTCAAGTTAAACTGTATTGTGACATCCGATCTGGCCACCGCTATGGCCCAGCTTAATGATTCCATTCATTATACCGCATTTTTTATTGATATTGCGCTGGATGAAACAACAGAAAATACAGACGGATTATCGTTTGCAAAATATATATCTGAAAGCTCTTTCCACAGAGATACACCGATTATTTTTACAACAAGCTTTCCTCATTATGTATACGAAGCATTAAATCAGCTTCATTGTTATGCATATCTTTTAAAACCATTCCACAGGGAGGATGTCTTTTTTCAGCTTGATCAGATCTTAAAAACAAATTGTTCCATCCGATTAAAGACAGCAGATAGCATTTTTATGAAGCTAAATACAGACGATATTTATTTTATTCAGGCCTTTGGCAGAAATATGCTTTTTTCCACAAAGCATGGTGAGGTCTGTTCCCGGCAATATACCATGAAGTCTCTGGATGAAATTCTGCCGGATCACTTTGAACGTTGTCATAAATCATTTTTGGTAAACACAAAATATATTCATTCTGTCAATCCAAAGGAAAGAACTCTTCATATTAAAGAAATAGATGACGACATTCCTTACGGGAAAGATTTTCATCTCGGATAACCATTCCACAAAAAGGGGGAGACAATTGTGCTGGAATATATTCCATATTTTATTGCTAACATTTTCCAGAGTGGCGCATATGCCATCTGTATGCTCTATCTGACCGGTGAGCTTTCACAACAAAAAAAGCATCTGTGGTCAACGTGTATCAGTTTTTTTCTGATGTACTGGCTTACCATCACCATTCAATTACATGATGACGACTGGATTGTGATCGGTCTCTTTCTAATATTGTGTGTGTACTTTTTATTTGTTTATTTTAATACCTCCAAGCCTATCAGCCAGTGTCTGAATGTGGTTATCTGCGGTTATCTGATCGAAACAATCTGTCAGGTTTTTTTTATCGTGCTCTATAACCTGCTGCACATTCCAAGCAATATCAATGGTTATAATGATCCTGTATCTCTGTCAGTCGTTGTCTTTGGCTGCCTGCTGCTGATTCCGGTGCTTCGTTTTCTTCCTATTCGAAAATGGATGAACCGTCTGGAAAATATTTCCTATTCCTCTTCTCTGGCAGTCCTTCTGATATTAGTCATTCTCTCAGCAATCAGTTTACGATATGATAGGATCAGTCTCGGTCTTTTAATGCCTACCGTTGCATCCATTCTTATTTTTTCTTTTCTCGGTGTATTGATCATTTTGCAGAGTTTTTCCGACCAAAGGCGGAAACAGGCGATCCGGGACTACGAAACATATATGCCTATCCTGAATGATATGATCGAAAATATTCAGAAGCAGCAGCATCTTTACAATAACCAGATTGCTTCTCTGGTGCATCTGGCCGATTCCTATAATGACTATGATTCCCTCTCCAGGGCATTGAAAAACTATTCCAATTTCAACGAAATTGTTGTAGATAATGAATCTTATTCCTTTCTGCATATTAAAAACAAACTTCTTGCAAGTCTGTTGTACTGTAAATTTCAGGAAGCCAAATCAACGGACAAGAATATAGTGGTCAAAGTAAATGATTATCATTATCACAGTCCCTGCTCAGATACAGAAATAGTAGATATTGTCGGCATTCTAATTGATAATGCACTCGAGGCTTCTCAGATAAATGACACCATATATATTACACTGGGAAAACAATCCGGCTCTGACAATCCGTTTTTCATCACAGTGGAAAATCCCGGACCACTGGTCACCGGAAAATTTGTCCACGATATTTTTTCTCCGCGATATACAAGCAAAAAGAACTTTGCCGGTCACGGGCTTGGACTCAATGTTCTGAAATCCCTTGTAGATAAATATCACGGCTCCATTACTGTAGGAAATAATTATATTGACAACAAAGATAATACCGGACAAATGCAATATATATTTTTTGAAATTGAAGTTTAATAAGGGAGGCAGCAAGCTATGACACAATCAGAAACACTTTTTCAGGAAGCCGTCAAATATATTCCGGGAGGAGTCAATTCTCCGGTCCGGGCCTTTGGTTCCATTGGCAGCACGCCGCGTTTTATCACCAAGGCAGACAAAGCTTATATGTGGGATGAGGATGGGAACCGCTATATTGATTTTATCGGTTCCTGGGGGCCTATGATCCTCGGACACAATCATCCCTCCATCTTATCCGCCGTACTGGAAGCATGCACGAAAGGCTTAAGCTTTGGTGCTGCAACCAGACAGGAAGTTACCATGGCAAAACTAATCTGCGATATTGTTCCCTCGATCGATATGATCCGCATGGTCAATTCCGGCACGGAAGCTGTGATGAGTGCCATCCGCGTTGCCAGAGGATATACCGGCCGGGATAAGATCATTAAGTTTACCGGCTGTTATCACGGCCATTCCGACGGTCTTCTGGTCAAGGCCGGGTCCGGTGTAATGACAGCAGGAGTTCCGGACAGTTCCGGTGTTCCTGCATCCGTCACCAGAGATACCCTCACCGCAGAGTACAATAATACGGACAGCGTCCGCACCCTCTTTGAACAATTTGGAGAGCAGATTGCGGCAATCATCGTAGAACCGGTTGGTGCCAATATGGGTGTTGTTCCTCCGGCTCCTGGATTTCTTCAAAGTCTGCGGGATATCTGTAACGAATACGACAGCCTGCTGATCTTTGACGAAGTGATCACCGGCTTCCGTCTTTCCCTGTCCGGTGCACAGGGCTATTATGGGATCACACCGGATCTGACTACCTTTGGCAAGATCATTGGTGCCGGTATGCCGGTGGGAGCATACGGTGGACGCCGGGATATTATGGAACAGGTTTCCCCGGTTGGTAATGTATATCAGGCAGGCACATTAAGCGGCAATCCGGTTGCAATGGCCGCCGGTATTACCCAGCTCACCCTTCTCCGGGATCACCCGGAATACTACACCCTGTTAAACGATACCTCCGACAAGTTTTTCAATAAAATAAAGGAGATCCTTCTTGAGAAGAATCTCCCGTGGCAGGTAAATCATGTCAGTTCCATCGGAAGCCTGTTCTTCACCGGGCATCCGGTCACCGATTACGCCAGTGCAAAAGCCTCTGACGTAACAGCCTATGCCCGTTACTGTAACCGGATGCTCGATCATGGCATTTATATTGCTCCGGCCCAGTTCGAAGCAATGTTTCTGTCCCTGGCACATACTCCAGAGGATCTTTCACATACTCTTGATGCTATGTGCACCTGTTTATAATGCTTCCGCATCTTCCACCGAACACTCGGTAAAAGAAAAGTAAAATGTAGTCCCTTCGCCCGGCTGGCTTTCCACAGAAATGTCACCCCCATGGCGGAGGGCTATTTGTTTGGCGATCATCAGTCCAAGCCCTGTTCCATTCTGATTCTGCCGCAGCTTTGAGGTATAAAATTTTTCGAAAATATACGGAAGCTGCTCCTCTGAAATCCCAATGCCATAATCCCGGATCTGAATCCATAAACGCACCCAATCCTTTTCCTGCTGCCTTTCCATCGATATCTCGATCACACCATTTTCATCGGAAAACTTCACGGCATTGTCTACAATGATCAGAAACATCTGGCGAAGCCGGTCATAATCCCCCAGGATCAAGCAAGGCTCATTTTCCGGCATCTCCACCTGAAATTGTATCTTCTTATCCCGCCCCAGCACATGTCCGTGACGAACCACATCACTGAAGATCTGGATCAGACTGACTGGTTCCTTTTCAATCTGAAACTCCGGATTCTGCATTTTAGATAAGATAAAAAGATCCCCCACGAGTCGTTCCATCCCCTGGCATTCCTGCACCATACGCTGATAATATTCCTGCTCCTGCTGTTTTCCTGATACCACACCGTCTGCCAGAGACTCGGAATATCCCCGCAACACCGTAATGGGCGTCCTCAGCTCATGAGATACATTTGCAAAAAAGTCCTGACGCACCCGGTCCAGATTATCCCGTTCCTCATTGATCTGCCGCAGGCGGCCTGCCAGCTCATCCAATGCACTTTCCAACTTCCCCATCTGTGTGTCACGCCGTACAATATGCTGTTCACTGTAATCTCCGTCCACAAGCCGCAGAATGTCTTTTCGAATCCGTGCCAGAGGACGGGACAAATATTTCGATGCTCCCAACGCTATAATATACGATATAAGAAGTGCCATAGCAGCACTAAGTGTCAAAAGATACTTTCCCTGACGCACTCCCATCTTTTGCCGGTCCAGCATACTGACCATCATAACGGCCCCGGCAACTTCTCCGGACGCCTTATCAATATAGACAGGAATTGCGATTCGCAGGATTACCATACCATATATCTTATCAAAATTGGAATTGTGCGCCTTTTCTCCCTGAAATGCCTGCTCCAGTACATCATACATTTCATCGGTCAGACTTGCAGTATCGGCATTGGTATAATTCTCCGTCAGTGGCCGGGATGCTTTGTCATTACTGACGATCCACACGTCAATTTCATCGGCTCTCTGCAGTTCATCAATATCAGCAGCATATTTGGAAAAGCGGTCCATTTTTTCTTTGCGGGCCAGTTTCCCCACTCTTTTGGCAATTACCTCCCCCTGCCGGCTGAGAGTCTCTGTATAAGAACGCATATAATTATTTTCATATAATTTCAGAAAGATCACACCGATCAGAGTCACTGTCAATGCCAGCACCACTACAAATGACAGATAGATCCGCACGATAATATCATTTCTGCGAAACATATGCATCAAACGCTTCATCTTTCACTCCATTTTCCTTAATCCAGACCGTCAACCTCAAATTTATACCCCACGCCCCAGATTGTCTTAATTCCCCAATCCGGATGATCCACAGAATCTAACTTTGACCGGAGACGTTTAATATGGGAGTCAACCGTACGGCTGTCCCCGTAATAATCATATCCCCAAAGGCTGTCCAGCAGATTATCCCTTGTAAATACTTTATTGGGATGGCTTGCCAGCGTCCACATAGTCTCAATCTCCTTTTTGGTCAGAGGTATTCTCTGATCATTCACCTTAAAGGTATATTCTTCCAGATTGATGTAAAGATTTTTAATGCGGATAATCCCCTCTTGCTCCTTTGTCTCCTGAGGCGGCGTAATTCTCCTGAGAACTGCCCGCAGACGTGCCATAACCTCACCCGGACTGAACGGCTTTACAATATAATCATCTGCGCCGATATCCAGTCCCATGATCTTATCATAGTCCTCGCCTCTGGCTGTGATAAGTATGATCGGTACACTGGACTCCCTGCGGATCGACCGGCATACCTCATATCCATCCTTGAGGGGCATCATCACATCCAACAGAATTGCTACGGGCTGATATTCCTCAAAAAACCGCTCCGTCTCCAAACCATCCATGGCAATAACCGGCTCGTATCCTTCCTTTTGTACATATGCGGCTAAAATGTCAGTAATGTCTTTATTATCATCTGCAATTAATATGTACTGCATAATTTCTCCCTTCCTTTCACCAGATTTTCTTCTGCATGTAGCATTTATACATAGTTTACCATAAAAATACGGAAAAATTATGGCAATTTTTCTCAGAAGATGACATGATTTTGCCACGGTTATTCCATATGCTGTTAATATAAGCAAAATGTATAACATATATATTGATTTCCATTTAGAAAGGTATGGTTTTATTATGCGTAGAAAAATAACATATCCGGCAATTGTTTTTCTGCTGCTTTTTTCTCTTATGACGGATACCGCATCTGCATCCACCAAAAAAAACCGCAGCAGAAAAAAAGAGGCTCAATCCCCTTACACCTTAAATATGACCACCTCTGATCTGCTGCTGGGAGACAGTTTTATTCTTACCGTAAACGGTACCACTGAAGAAAGTGTTACCTTCAAAAGCAGCTCCAGTGATGTGGTCTCTGTCGAACCGGAGGAAGACAGCATCAGCTGCCAATGCACCGGAGAGACCGTGGGCAATGCCACAATAACAGTTAAGATCAAAGAAAAAGGATTTCTTTTCTTTAATAGCACCGCTACCACCCTTACCTGTAAGGTTACCGTGAGTCCAAAGGCTTCCAGCATACAGTTCAACCGCCGGCAGTTCCGCATGGCACCAAACACCAAAAGAAAAGTCCGGGTTACGCTGCGGCCAAGTATCACAACCGAAGTTCCTGTGTTTTCCTCCTCTGCCCCAAAGATTGCCAGAGTGAATGCCGCTCAGAAGATCGTAGCCAAAGCTCCCGGTATCGCAGTCATCACAGCGACGATCCAAAATGGCAATACCGCCACATGCCGCGTGATCGTATCTGACAGATCCAAAATACCTGATTAACTGTAAGCGATATTTTATTGACACGTCAAAAGACCGGAAAAGGATTTCTTCCCTTTCCGGTCTTTTCTATCGCCCGCTGTGAAATAACATCTGACAAAGTTCCATTTCCTGTTTTGTCTTGCGACTGTTAAAAAATGTCACTGTCCCCTCCTCCTGCTTGGGATTCAGCAGGTTCTTTTGTGCAAGACGTCTCCTCATTTCTCTGGCGGTTCCCGGACCACCATCATAAATGGTTACCCCTTCTCCCGCAATTTCCTGTATCATTTTTCTCACAAACGGATAATGTGTACACCCCAGCACAATACCGTCAATAGGTTCCTGTGAAACCTTTTGCAGGAGCTCCTGCAAATATGTACGCAGATCCTCTCCTGCCAGATCTCCCCGTTCCACAAACTCCATCAGACCCGGACAAGGCAGAGGCACAATACGGATCTGATCCTCATAACGCGCCATCAGTTTGCGAAATTTCTCCTGGCGGATCGTCATAGGCGTTGCCATAACCACGATCCTGGCTCCCGGCTTTTGAACCGCCGCCGGTTTGATCGCCGGTTCAATCCCTACCAGCGGAAGCTCCGGATACATTTTGCGAAGTACTGCAACTGCTGCACTGGTTGCCGTATTGCAAGCCACCACGATTCCCTTGGCACCCTGCGCCATCAGCTCCTCCACATGGCGGATCGTCAGCTCCCGGATCACCTCCGTGGGCTTCGTACCGTAAGGCGCATTAGCAGAATCCCCGAAATAGATATAATCCTCCTCCGGCATTACTTTGACCAATTCCCGAAGTACACTGATCCCGCCCATACCGGAATCAAATACTCCGATCGGACATTTTTTTAATTCTTCCAGATTATCTGTTTCCATCTCATTACTCCTTCAAGCATCCATTCTTACAGAAAAACGCCGTATCGGCGTTTTTCCTGTGCGAAAAATACTTCTTGACTGCATTCTGCAGTCTTAGAAGTATTTTTCGCACTACTCCTCCTCCACATGCTCCAGTCCCTGATTGATAATCGCCCGGACATGGGCATCTGCAAGAGAATAGAAAACGGACTTTCCTTCCCTGCGGCTCCTGACCAGTTTATTTTGTTTTAAAATACGAAGCTGATGAGAAACGGCTGACTGGGTCATATTTAATGCCGCTGCCAGATCGCATACGCATACCTCTGCTTCAAAGAGAACAAATAATATCCGGATCCTGGTAGAATCTCCAAACACTTTAAACAGCTCTGCCAGATCATATAATACTTCCTCCGGCGGCAGCTTTTCATTTACTATATTTAACAATTCCTGATGCACCTCAATACTGTCACAACAGTCCAATGTAATATGTTCATGTTTCATAGTATACAAATCCCCCTCCGTTCCCACATATGATAAAAGCCAATTACTATTAGTATGTAGGAATCGGAGAGGGATGTCAAGACATGTTCTTCCTATCGTCTTTTATAGTCTTTTGACCGATAATGCCCGGATGGCATTCAATACTGCGATCACCATAACTCCCACGTCGGCAAAGATTGCAGCCCACATATTGGCAATACCCAGGGCACCCAGGATCAGACAGATCACCTTAATTCCAATCGCAAAATAAATATTTTCGTATACAATACGGATACATTTTCTGGCAATCTTGATCGCCTTGGCAATCTTCATGGGATCATCATCCATCAATACGATATCTGCGGCTTCAATCGCAGCATCAGACCCCATGGCTCCCATAGCGATACCGATATCCGCTCGGGAAAGCACCGGCGCGTCGTTGATGCCATCTCCGACAAACGCAAGTTTTTCCCTGGAGCGCTGCCCGGCAAGAAGCTTCTCGACACCGCTCACCTTATCTGCCGGAAGCAGCTCCGCATAATATTCTGAAATGCCCAGCTCTTTTGCCACATGCTCTGCCACATTGCGGCGGTCACCGGTGAGCATCACGGTCTTGCGGATTCCGGCTTTATTCAATGCCTTGATCGCTGCTGCCGCTGTCGGCTTTGGCTGGTCAGAGATCAGAATACTTCCCGCAAAGATCTGATCCACTGCCACATAAACAACGGTTCCGACTTCATTTAATTCCTTATAGGAAACACCAAGCTTTTTCATAAGCTTATCGTTACCAACGGATACTTCTTTTCCGTCAATCGCAGCCTTTACACCATTGCCACTGATCTCTTCCACATCCGCAATGCGGTTCTTATCAATGCCCTTTCCATAAGCCTTCTGCAGACTGCGGCTGATAGGATGGCTGGAATAGCTCTCTGCCAGTGCGGCATATTCCAGAAGCTGATCCTCACTCATTCCCTCCGGATAGATAGAGGATACCGCAAATACGCCCTGTGTCAGAGTTCCTGTCTTATCAAATACAACACAGCTGGTCTGTGCCAGTGTCTCCATATAATTGGAGCCCTTTACCAGTACACCGGAACGGCTTGCCCCACCGATTCCCGCAAAGAAACTGAGAGGAATACTGATAACCAGCGCACACGGACAACTGATAACCAGAAATGTCAATGCACGGAAGATCCACTCGCCCCAATCCGGCGCAATATGCAAAAACAGAATACTTACTAACGGAGGAAGCACTGCCAGTGCCGCCGCACAATAACATACGATCGGTGTATAATAATGGGCAAATTTCGAGATAAAGTTCTCAGAACGGGACTTTCTGGAGCTGGCATTCTCCACCATATCCAGAATCTTAGAAACAGTAGACTCCCCAAACTCTTTGGTGGTTTTAATCCGGAGCACTCCTGTCATATTAATGCAGCCACTGACGATCTCATCATCAACCTCTGCCTCCCGCGGAAGGCTTTCTCCGGTCAGTGCACTGGTATTTAAGGTACTTTTTCCTTCGATGATCACACCATCGATCGGTACCTTTTCTCCCGGCTGCACCACGATCACACTGCCGATCTCCACCTCATCCGGATCAACCTGCTCCAGCTCCCCGTTCTCCGTTTCCACATTGGCATAATCCGGACGGATATCCATCAGTTCGCTGATGTTGCGACGGCTTTTGCCTACCGCATAGCTCTGGAACAACTCTCCGATCTGATAAAAGATCATTACGGCAACGCCCTCGGTATAATCTCCCAGTGCGATTGCTCCAATCGTTGCCACTGCCATCAAAAAGTTCTCATCAAACACCTGACGGTTCATAATACCCTTCACCGCCTTGCGCAGGATATCATAACCGATCACCAGATACGGAATCATAAATAAAGCAAACCTGATATATCCTTTTACCGGCAGCAAGGAGATCAGTCCCACCAATACAACCGCTATGATAATACGGATCATGGCCTTTTTTTGTTTCTTTGTCATAGCTTCACGCTCCTTCTTATCGACCGTGCTTTTTAGCAGCGATTACAGGAAAATTTCGCAGTCATCTTCTACTTTCTTACAATTTTTTAATACATCCTGCATTACGGCCTTTGGCTCAGCACCCTCCTCAAAATCAACAGACATCTTTAGTGTCATAAAGTTCACAACGGCATCCCTTACACCATCTGTAGCCTTCGCAGCCTCTTCCATCTTATTTGCACAGTTTGCACAGTCAACATCAATCTTGTAAGTCTTCTTCATAATTATCTCCATCCTTTCAAATATATATGTTTTTTCTTTTCATCATATGAACAATCATTCATATGTTTGATTATATTGTACCAAATCTTTTTCATATGTCAATACATAAAAGAAAAAATTAAGGGAATGTCTCATTCCTTTGGAGTGAAACATTCCCTGATATCATTTTATCTATTCTGTTGATTAACGATGCTGCTCAAATGCACTCAGATCATAATTTTTAAGATTGCCTGTGATACTTCTGTCATCAGCCTCATCGATCAGCTTATCACGAACCTTCTTCGTCTTCATCGGATCAGCATAACCACTTGGACCGCCCACACAGCCGCCCTCGCAGATCATACCCTCTACGAAGTCCTCCGGAAGTCTGCCTGCTTTCAGCAGAAGCATAGCCTTTTTACATTCCATGGCTCCGTTTGCCTTAAATACCTTGGCATCTACTTCCTGATCTGTCTCCTTCATATATTCCAGTACGGAAGCAGTCACACCACCGGCATTACCATAACGCTTGCCATAAGCGCTTGACTCCTGATACTCGTTTGGAGCCGGCTCCAGCTCAACATCCTTTGCCTTCATGATGGCACGGATCTCACTATAAGTAAGAACAGCATCTGCATTGCCCTCGATCTGCTGATCTACTACCTCTGACTTTTTACCGATACATGGTCCGATAAATACGGTATAGCAGTCCGGCTCCTTTGCCTTAAGCATTCTGGAGATCATACACATCGGTGAAACTGTAGTGGAGATCAGATCTGCCTGCTCCGGATAATGCTTACGGATCATATTAACAAATGCCGGACAGCAGGATGTGGTTTTCTTCTCACCTGCGTGATATGCTTCCAGCCACTCCTCAGCCTCGCTCTGTGTAGTCATATCTCCACCGAGACCAACCTCGATCATGTCTGCAAAGCCAACCTTCTGCAGTGCGATCTTCCAGCTCTCCATGGTAATGTCAGGACCAAACTGTCCCTCTGTCGCAGGGGCTACCATACCATAGACCTTCTTGCCCGCTTTCAGTGCACCGATCACATCCAGAATAAATGTCTTGGAACCGATCGCACCAAATGGACATTTGTGGATACAGTGACCACAGCGGATACACTTGCTCTCATCAATTACGGAAATACCAAGATCATTGTATGTAATGGCATCTACCGGACATGCAAACTTACATGGACGCTTCAGATGAGCGATAGCATTGTAAGGGCATGCCTTGGCACACATACCGCACTCTTTACATTTATTGGCATCAATGTGGGAACGCTTCTCTCCGGGACTGATGGCACCGAACTTACATGCATTCACACATGCCTTACCCAGACAATTCTGACAGTTGTCCGTTACAACATAACTGGAAATCGGACAGTCCTCACATGCGGAAGAAATAACCTGTACAACATTTCCATTGTCCTCCGGACCAGGAGCTTTTCCCTCTGCCAGACGAATACGCTGACGGATAATCTCACGTTCTTTATAGACGCAGCAACGGAACTGCGGTGTTGGTCCAGGTATCATCTTACGTGGCAGGTGATCTCTTTCCTCCTCCAGAGTGCCCTCAAAGGCCAGCTTTGCCACCTCATAAAGTACATCATGCTTGATCCTAATCACATTTTCATCTGCAAACATTTTTTCTCTCCTTATCTTGTCAGTTGTTTGTGAGTATAGTATAACATAGATTTGCAGATAATGAAATTATTTTTCTATAAAGTTTTTTAATTGATATTTTTTCATCTTTGACCGATCTTCAGATTCGGTACTGCATTCAGATCCAGACCATGACGTGTCCCTGCCATATACTCATAATATCCCTGGGAAGCGATCATTGCCGCATTGTCTGTACAATAAATCGGAGACGGATAGTAAAGTCCCAGTCCCGCCTCATCGCATGCCTGTTTCATCGCAGCGCGGAGTGCCGAATTGGAAGCTACACCACCAGCCACGGCAATTCGTTTCTCCCCAAGCTTTTTGGCGGCTCCCACGGCCCTTCCCACCAGCACATCAACTACCGCCTGCTGGAAGGATGCTGCCACATCCGCTCTATTTACTTCGATGCCCTTCATCTCACATCCGTTCAGATAATTTAAAACCGCTGACTTCACGCCGGAAAAGCTGAAATCAAACTCACAGCCGTCAATTTTAGCACGAGGGAACTCAATGGCATAAGGATTTCCTTCCTTTGCCGCCAGCTTGTCAATCTTTGGACCGCCCGGATATCCCAGACCGATGGCTCTGGCAACCTTATCAAACGCCTCTCCTGCCGCATCATCATGGGTATAACCGATAATTTCAAATTTACCATACTCCAATACACGGACCAGATGAGTATGACCTCCGGATACCACAAGACACAAAAACGGCGGCTCCAGATCCGGATGCTCCAGATAATTTGCCGCAATATGCCCCTCAATATGATGCACACCCACCAGAGGCTTTCCTGCCGCATAGGCAATTGCCTTGGCCGCACCGACACCGACAAGAAGTGCTCCCACCAGTCCCGGACCATATGTAACACTGACCGCATCAATCTCGCTAAGCGTAACCCCGGCATCCTTCAGTGCCTGCCCGATCACCTGATTGATCCTCTCCACATGCTTACGGGAAGCAATCTCCGGCACTACGCCTCCATATAATGTATGAATATCGATCTGGGAAGAGATCACATTGGACATAACGGTCCTTCCGTTTTTTACTACGGAGGCTGCCGTCTCATCGCAGGAGCTCTCAATTCCCAGTATCAGTATATCTTTTTCCATGATTCTATCCAAGCCTTTCTCGCGTATATTTCCTATAAATTATCAGAGAAGAAAGGATGACACCGCATCCCTTCTTCTCCCTCTTTCAATTTCATTTTTACTGCTTTTCCGCTTCCTCCGCTGTGATCTGCTGCCAGCCAAGGATCTTCCAGTGTTCCTTGCTGTCCTTGCGGCAGATATATTTTGCATAGGATTCTGTGGTTTTTGACTTTTTGGAGGTCTCCAGTACGGAAGCAACCAAGGTAGCTTCTTCTTTTCCCTTGACCTCTGCATATTGAACCTGATCGTCCTCCTGTACAATATAGGAAGAAATATGATTTTTGGAATCGTCGAATTTCTTAATATCCTTTTTTAAGGACTGATACATATCTTCCTCTGAATTTCCCTTCTGTCCCAGGAATTCATCATCATACAGCCGACGAAGCTGCTGAAATAATGCCTTTTGATCTTTCTCTTTCATATTAGTATTGTACAGGCATTTGTTGATACGCCAGAAAAGCTTCACAACTTCCGTTGGCGTCCCCGGATATTCCAGATCCAGATCCTTTGCCAGAAGCTTGCCCACCTCTGTCTTTGGAAGGCTTGCCTCTGCCTTTTCCTCTGCTTCTTTCTGCTGATAAGCACGAACACCAATAAAGATTGCCAATGCTGCCACAACAACAACGACAAACACCGTCAGAATCTTTTTTGTCATTTTGTCCATGATCGTCACCTCTCCTCCTCTTCATCAACGAAATCAAGAGTTTTACTCCACTTGTCTCTTGCGGCATGCGCATCCGGAAAGATCTTTTTGACTTCCTTCATATAATCCTCCGGATGAAGCATCGACGGACTGTAATGTGTCAGCCACATTTCCCGTACCTCTGCCTTTTTTGCAAGTCTTGCTGCCTCGTACATTGTCATGTGCTTAAATTCTGCTGCTTTTTTCTGTTTGTCGTGATCTCCGTACATCCCCTCACAGATGAACAAATCGGACTCCAATGCATTCTCTGCGATAATGTCCACAGGCCTTGTATCCGTACAATATGTAAGCTTAATGCCTTTTCTGGCCGGTCCGATGACCATATCCGGAGTATAAACCCTTCCCTCCTGCTCTATGGTTTCTCCCTTCTGCAGGCGGCTCCACAGCTTTAATGGAACCTCATTAGCCTTGGCAAGCTCCGGATGAAACTTACCGCCCCGCGGTACGGTAATGGTATATCCGTAACAGGTAACGTTATGATTGACCCGAAAAGCTTTAATATGATATCCGTTCACTTCCAGCTCCTGCTCCTTCTCGCTGAGCTCTATAAATTCAATCTGAAAGGGAAGTCCCGGCGCAATGACGCGCAATGCATTGACTGTTTTCTCCAGTCCCTTGGGACCGATCATGGTAACCGGACGGGTCCGGTCTGAATTGCCCATGGACAGGAGAAGCCCCGGCAGACCACTGATATGATCCCCATGATAGTGGGTAAAACAGATCGTATCGACGGGATTAACACTCCATCCCTTCTCACGAATGGCGATCTGCGTCCCCTCCCCACAATCCACCAGAAGACTACTGCCCTCCAGACGTGTCATCATTGCCGTGAGCCATCGTCCCGGCAGGGGCATCATTCCGCTGGTTCCCAATAAACATACATCTAACATAATCCACCTCTTCTCATCTCTGAAAGAACCCGTGAACTATTGTATCACAACTCCGTTGCTTCTGTCACCATTGGCGGTATAACAAATTTCTTCACCATCTCATCATAACAGTCCTCACAAAGCAAAAACGAATGAATTTCTCCATCCCGTTTGGAAAAATATCCCCACTGCTTTTTTCCTTCAAAGACATCCTCTCTCAAAATATCATTCTCGTATTTTAAAATGCGTCCACAACCATTACAAAATAATTTTTTTTCTGCCATCTTTATCCTCCAGTCTTCCACAGCCGGGCTATCGCCGCTTCCTTATCTTCTCTTACAGCAAGTATATCCCGTCACATCATTTCTGTATAGTGGAAAACACAGGAAGATAATGAGAAAAACACTACTAATGCAATATCTTTATAATGTTTTCTGCATAATCACGGCATGTTCCTGCGGATCACGGTAATAGTTTTTGCGGACAGAAATCCGATTAAATCCTGATTTATCATAAAGTCCTATGGCCGAAGCATTACTCTCCCGCACCTCCAGCAGGATCTGCTCTACACCTTTAGTGGCACATTCCCGAAATGCCTGATGCAAAAGTGCTTCTGCAATCCCCTCCCGGCGGTGAGCCGGATCCACAACAATGTTACACAGATCTGCTGTTTCAAAGGAACACCAGAGCACACAGCTTCCAGCAACCCTGCCATCCTTCACTGCAGTCAGATATATTTTGTCCTTATCCTGCAGATGTTCCATATAATCCTTCTCACTCCATGGATGGGCAAAATTTTCTCTCTGTAACGCTGCCGCCTCTGCTATCTCCGTTGCGTCCATATGTTTAATTTGCATTTAACTTTTCTTCTCTTTCTCGTTCCGCCTGGGATTTACGCAGATAAACCGGCCGGTGCTCTGCCGCTGTTTCAATCCTGCCCTGATGATAATAACGCTCTCCCAGTGCCGCTACAGCCGCCGCCCTCTGTCTCGACAAATGACAAGGTGCAAACTGATACTCGTTGACAATCTCCTCCCGGATGATCTCCTCATAAACCGGCACGCCGTCTCCAAGAAAATGAATCTTAACGGGATATTTTGCCAGCTCCTTCAACAGATCGTGAATATCCATGGCGCACTGGTCAATAACACTGACCAACTCTCCTTCCCGCATTTCGTAAACTCCGGTATATACTTGATTTCTCCTTGCATCCATAACCGGGCAGATAAATCCATCTGCCTCAGCAAGCTGATAAGCAAGCCCCTCTAATGTCGGCACCGGAATGACCGGCTTGTCCAACACAAGTCCCAGTCCCTTTACTGTTGCAGATCCGATCCGGAGTCCGGTAAAGGAACCCGGTCCAGCTGCCACTGCTATGGCATCCAGCTCCTCTAAAGGAATCCCGGCATAATCTACAACCTCCTTTATCATAGGAAGTAATGTCTGCGAATGCGTCTGTTTATTATTGACTGTAAACTCTGCCACAATCGCATCCCCGGACAATATCGCTGCAGATGCTACCAGCCCGGAGCTGTCTACGCCTAATATTTTCATTTTCTATCACGCCTTTCTGATTAAGTCATCTTTTAACTATAGTGATTTTTCTGTAATCAAATCCTTTTTCAAGTACTTTTTCTATCTGAATCTCTGTCACATGCTCCGGGATCAGTTCTTCAATCAGAGACGCCCACTCAATCAGACAGACTCCCTTCCCGAAGAAGTAATCCTCATAGCCAATCTCATCCATTTCCTCCGGATCTGCGATCCGGTATACATCAAAATGATACAGAGGCAGTCTCCCCTGCTCATAAATCTGCATGATCGTAAAAGTGGGACTGCTGATCGGCTCCTCAATCCCAAGACCTTTTCCAAAGCCTTTGGTAAAAACAGTTTTTCCTACACCTAAATCACCATTTAACAATATGATATCTCCGGGTTTACAGTTTTCTCCCAGTTTTTTCCCCAGATCATAGGTGTCCTGTTCCCGTAAGCTTTCTATCACCTCTGTCATAAATGTTCCTCCTGATCCTTCTCCTCATCCTGATGTGCTTCCTTCTGTGCCGGATCATAGTCTGCATATTCCTTTACCTTTGCCGCTACAAAGGCTTTGATCTCCTCAAACTCTGTTCCACATTGATTCTGCGGAAAGATAAATGCTCTGACTGGGGACATATACACATAAACAGCTTTGGCCGTACTGGTAATCTTGCGGACATCATACCATTTCACCGATGCCTCCTGCTCCCCCTGGGACACTGTAATTCCCTCTGACGACAATATATAATGAAGCTTTGCGTTGATGTCCTTATTTTGTCTTGCCTGTGCCTTGGACTTTGAATAAAGCATCACCGGCTGTACGATCGTAAACAGACATCCAATAATAAATAATGCGATCCGGGCCGTGGTATCCATCACACCGAAGCGCACTGCCAGAATGATCCAGCAGGAAAGACTGATCACCACCCCAAAGATTCCTGATATATTTCCATAGGTATGTCTCATGGAAAACGCATACAGATCTCCTGCCGTAAGCTCCACGTCAAACTCTATTTCCTTCATAAATTATCTCCTATTCTTCATCTTTGCATTTATATTAGCATTATAGCAGAATATAGCGAAAAAACAATATATACAAATTCTCCGTCATATGTTATCTTTAAAATCAGGAAATACTTTATGGGTATAATATATGTAAAAACAAGGGTTATTATATCTGCGTTTCCCATATGGCAGATATAAAAAGGGGGATTTTTATGATGGATATTACAAATATGAGCATAGACGATATCCGTGAACAGGTGGAGCAGCAGATTGACTTTGACCGGCTGGAAGAATTAAACGCCCATCTTGAGAAGGATATCCGGAGCATTCTTGACTCCTGTGGATTATATTACCGGATCTTTTCCAGAGTAAAAACGAAAAGCTCCATCAGCAAAAAGCTTTATAACGGCAAATACGGCACCGCGGAGAATCCTAAAAAAGTACAGGATCTGATCGGTCTGCGTATCGTTTTATACTATTCGGATGATCTGAGCATCGGACGGGAAATTATGGAAAAAACATTTTTGCGTACCGGAACCTGGTCACGAAATGATTTCAATGCAGCGGAATTTCGCGCCACAAAGATCAACGGCGTATTTCGTCTGCCTTCCGACCATTTTAAATTATATACCAGCGAACTCTGGGATCTTCCCATTGATACAACCTTTGAGATCCAGTTCCGCACGGTATTCTTTGAGGGCTGGCATGAGATTGAACACGACATGCGTTATAAAAGCCTTCTGCCGGATGACAAATTCTGGGAAAACAGCGAAGATCTCTCCCGTATCCTTCACTGTATCCTTGCCAATCTTGAATTGTCTGACTGGTCTCTGGTACAGCTTTTTGAGCATCTCTCCTATAACCATTACCAGAACGGAAACTGGGATCTGATGCTTAAGAGCCATTTCCGTCTGCGTATGGAGGATAAGGAGCCTCTCTCCCCTGCCATTACAGCACTCTTTGATCAGGACCGGCGTCTGGCAAAGCAATTCTTCAAATGCGAAAAGATCGTACTGGTTCGCGAGTTATTAAAACAGGATTATATTCCAAAGATCACTTTTGACCTGATCATCCGCCTGCTAAACGAAAGCGTGGTACATGATGACCGCATCACCGCATATTATCAGGAGCATGACCCCTTAGCGGTCAAAACACCTGCACCGGTCCGTCAGGCTCTGAAGCCTTTGGACCAAAGCACCCTGTTCCACTTGGAAATTCCTCTTTTGCACAAGTCAGTGCGTGAACTTAAAACAGAATTTAATAACGCTTCCCACATCATTTATCGATGGATCCGTTATAAACTCAGCTATATCTTTCCTGATCTTCCGGCCGAGGTAGAAACTCTGCACCGTCATCTGCCCGGTTATGATGTCAAATGCATCTGGGATGCAGAACAATATATTATGGAAGCAGAATTTTCCTATATTGATGACAAAATGCCCGGAACATTATGGCATATTACCGCCTCTCTTCACGGAGACAGCACAAAGGACAAGGAACCTCTGATGTTCCGTCACCGGACAACACTTCACACTCCGACAACAGCTCTCCATCGGGAGACATTCAGCAAACCATCTTATCTTTCAGAGCTCTCCTCCAAGATCGGTCTGATGGATCAGGAACGCCTCGGAACCCAGGGACGTTTTGTAAATACGCCGGAAGGCTTTGAAACGTTAGAGCATCTGGTTCACGATCCGCAAAGACGCCTGCCGGTGATCGTAATCACACAGCACGAGGCTGTCTCCCCGGAAAACATCAATGATTACCGGGAGGGTTATGACATGAACACATTTCCGGTCAACGGAACACGTCTTGCGAAAGTGATCGGGCTATATTCCCATGTTTATATGCTGGATCAGAAGCTGACTAAAAATCTGTCGGTCGAAGGACAGGACACCAAAGTGATCCATGGAGGCATCCTGATATTCTGGCCGGTTTCCTCTCGTCGTGAAGCCACCGTATATACCAGCCGGATGATCCGGGAAGCTCATTTTGACTACAATCGATTTGCCTATCATGAGCAGAATTTCAACGAAAAAGCATTCCGCTCTAAGCTGGCACAGATCATCAAGGATGATCATGTCACTCATTAATATGAAGTTTTTCTTCTTCTCAGTCCAGGGTTATCTTCACTGTTCTGTGCTTCTTTGAGCTGCCGTTCTCCCTGCACAAACGTATTTTTAACCGGTCACCCTGTTCGTGGGTGGACAGGCACAGGCTCAGGTCCTTCATATCCCCGATCCTGTTCCCGTCAATCGAATAAATTCTGTCTGCAACCCGGATTCCTCCATGATAAGCAGGAGACTTCAATGCGACCTCCGTAATATATACACCATCGTTGTCACCGGCGTCTTTTCCCCGAATCCCCAGATATGCTGTCTTTTTATGATCTACGATCGCCTGCGCTGTTGCTGCAATATCCGCCACCGAAACAAAGGACCAGTTTGTTTCCCCTGTGACATCCTGATAGGAATCTGAAATAATGCCTACAATTCTTCCCTCCACATCTGCCGCAAATCCATTTCCCCCTTCTGTATATGCAACATCCGTGGCATATACAGAAAGATTTTTATCTACTGTCTGTACGGAAAGGTCTACATTCACAATATTTCCCATCATCACAGACTTCATCAGGCCATTGGGACTTCCAAAAAGAAGAATCCTGTCGCTTAACTTCGGAGACAGCTCTGCTGCATATTGTGTAAAATCCATTTCCTCAACTTTCTTCATCGTGCTTTTGGAAATATCCTTTCCGTCCACACGAAGTACGGCGATTTCCGTATTGCGGTCCACATCAACAAGCTCTGCAGCCGCCTTTGTTCCATCTGCAAATTCTACCTGAAGAACCTTCTTTTCTGCCATAGAGGATGGCTGCGTTAATATATAAAGAACATTTCCCTTTTTTTTAAACACAAGGCCGCTCTGTATCTCATCCCCCTTCTGGTTTTTCTGATACCAGCTTTCCGTATGTACCTCCCCCACAGATACAACTGATTTGTTACACTGTACGCCAATCTGTGCGATCCTTTTCCAATAATCCTCATATGCGGCAATCTTGTATTCATCGGATTTCTTTACAAAACCGGCCTGCTTTTCCTGCGTACTGCCGGCATTTTTCAGGAGATTTGCCCGATAGATCCGGGCATCCCTCTCTCCCAGAATGTCCTGCACCTTCCAAAATGCTACCGATGCGACCACTCCAAAAACAAACGCAAGAACGATCACATATATAATTCTTTTTACAGGCAGTGAATGCTTTTCCAAGCCTTGCTCCTGCACCGCTTCCTGCAGAAAACAATATTCTTCCCCTGCTGCTTTCTTTTTTTCTTTCATCATGATATATAATTCTCCAATTTCTATGATAACAGTTTTATATAAAGATTATCACATACATATGAATAGTTTATGAATAAGCAGTTAATATGATATTGCAAAATTATCTTGCAGTATCTTATCGGTGTGGTGTATGATGATTATAATTGTATTGAAATGAGGTCTAAATGAATGAACGAGAAAGTATTACAGACATTAGAATATAATAAGATCATTGACCAGCTGGTTTCTTTCGCCTCATCTCCATCCGGCAGGGAATTTTGTCAAAATTTAAAACCTCAGACAGACCGTGACTGGATTGAAGCATCCCAGAAGGAAACCTCCGATGCACTGACTCATATTTTGACCAAAGGGGAGCTTTCCTTTTATGGAATTCAGGATATCCGTCCTTCTTTAAAACGGCTTGAGATCGGATCATCTCTGGGAAGTCACGAGCTGTTAGATATTGCAAAGCTCCTTTCTGCGGCTGCTTCGGTCAAGAATTACTTCCGTCAGGCACTCCGCGAGGATGATTCCACCGGAGATTCCCTCGACGAACGTTATCAGCTGATCGAACCGTTATCTCCTCTGATGCAGGAGATCCGCCGGTGTATTCCGGAGCATGATGTCATTGCAGACGATGCTTCCACCGGACTCGCCCAGGTACGCAGACAGTTAAAACTGACCAACGACCGTATCCACGAGCAGTTAAACAGTATTCTCAGCAGTTCGGCCCGCAGCATGCTTCAGGATTCCATCATTACCATGCGAAACGGCCGCTATTGTCTGCCGGTCAAAGCCGAATACCGTTCCTCCTTCCGTGGAATGCTTCACGACCAGTCTGCAACCGGTTCGACGCTTTTTATTGAGCCGGCCGCTGTCGTAAAGTTGAACAACGATATCCGTCAGCTTGAGCTGCAGGAGCAGGAAGAGATTGACAAAATTCTTGCGGACCTGAGTAATCTCGCCGCAGACCAGTCTTTCTTTCTGGCGCAGGATTACCGGGTTTTATGTGAGCTGGATTTTATCTTTGCCCGTGCCATGCTGTCCAAAAAAATGAGGGGCACAAGGCCTCTCTTCCCGGCAGAGGGTTATATTGAGATCAAAAAAGGTCGTCATCCCCTGATCGACGAAAAAAAGGTCGTTCCTATTGACATTCATATCGGAAAAGACTTTTCTCTTCTGGTGGTCACAGGACCGAACACCGGTGGCAAAACGGTCTCGCTCAAAACCGTAGGTCTCTTTTGCCTGATGGGACAGGCAGGCCTTCATATTCCGGCATTCGATAACTCCTGTCTGAAAATCTTCGATGAAATTTACGCTGATATCGGCGACGAACAGAGTATTGAGCAGAGTCTGAGTACCTTTTCCTCTCATATGGTCAATACTGTATCGATTCTGGAAAAAGCAGATTCTAACAGTCTGGTGCTTTTCGATGAGCTGGGTGCCGGTACCGATCCTACGGAAGGTGCTGCTCTTGCCACAGCGATTCTTGCAAATCTGCACAAACGAGGCTGTCTGGTTATGGCAACAACCCACTACAGCGAATTAAAGCTGTATGCTTTGCAGACACCGGACGTTCAAAATGCCTGCTGCGAGTTTGATGTCTCAACGCTGCAGCCAACCTACCGCCTGTTGATCGGTATTCCGGGCAAAAGTAACGCATTTGCAATTTCCGGCAAGCTTGGATTATCCCCGGAGATTATTGAAGATGCCAAAGAACGTGTCTCTTCCGATGCCCAGAACTTTGAAGACGTCCTGAGTGATCTGGAAGCCTCCCGGATCAAACTGGAACAGGAGCATAAAACAATCTCCGAAAACCGCAAAGAAATTTCCCTGCTCAAAAAAGAGCTTCGCGAAAAAACGGAAAAGCTGGAGCAGTCCCGTGAAAAGATCCTGCAAAATGCCAACCAGGAGGCAAGCCGTATCCTTGCCGAGGCAAAAAACGTGGCAGATGACACTATACGCAAGTATACCAAATGGGCCAAAAGCGACCGTCATATCCAGGAAATGGAGAAGGAACGAGCCGAGTTGCGGAACCGGATGAACAAACACCAGAACCAGTCCGGAAGCAAACCACAGACGAGAAAAAAGAAATCCCTCAAAACTTCTGATCTGATGATCGGTTCTAATGTTCACATATTAACATTAAACGCAGATGGCACCGTCAGTACACTTCCGAATGAGAAGGGCGATCTTTTTGTGCAGGCCGGTCTCTTACGGACACAGGTCAATATCAAGGATCTGGAGCTGCTTCCGGAAGAAAAACCAAAACAGACAGAAAAGCGTCACAGCGGAAGCGGAAAGATCCGTATTGACAAAGCTGCTTCCGTCCATCAGGAAGTAAATCTCATCGGTATGACAGTGGATGAAGCAATGCCTGTGTTAAATAAATATCTGGATGACGCTTATCTGGCCCATATGACTCAGGTAACCGTGATACATGGGCGGGGAACCGGTGCCCTCCGCAAAGCCGTCCATCAACAGCTCGCCCGTCTGAAATATGTGAAATCTTATCGCCTTGGCGAATTCGGTGAAGGCGATATGGGCGTTACCATTGTAACGTTCAAATAGAACAAGGAATGAAATGGAGAAGATGAAATGGCTGAAAAACAAAGAATTTTAATTGTAGACGACGACAACAACATTGCTGAGCTTGTTAGTATGTATCTGGTCAAAGAATGCTTTGATACCCACATTGCCAACGATGGAGAAGCTGCTTTGGCTACAATCGAAAGCTACCAGCCAAATCTGGTGGTTTTGGATATCATGCTTCCCGGCATCAGTGGATATGATGTTCTCCGAGAACTTCGCAAAACCTCGAATCTTCCTGTCATCATGCTTTCCGCCAAAGGCGAAACATTTGACAAAGTTCTCGGTCTTGAACTTGGAGCCGATGATTATGTGATGAAGCCCTTTGACACAAAAGAGCTGGTTGCCAGAATTAAAGCAGTTCTGCGCCGTTATACTACAGAAACAACCGCACAGCAAGCCGAAGCGATTCCAAAAGAATGCGTTACCTATCCGAACCTGATCATTAACCTCACTGACTATTCTGTTTACTATTTCAAACAGAGAGTCGAAATGCCCCCAAAGGAACTGGAGCTTTTCTATTTTCTTGCTTCCCATCCAAATCAGGTATTTACCCGCGAACAGCTTCTGGATCATATCTGGAGCTACGACTACATCGGAGATACCCGCACCGTAGATGTTCATATCAAGAGACTTCGCGAAAAGTTTTCCCAGCCTGCCGAATGGAATATAGCCACAGTATGGGGTGTTGGATACAAGTTTGAATATCATGCATAAATCACAGCATTGAACGGAGAATTCCTATGAAACTATCAATTCGTTCTATTTACGTTACCATCTATCTGCTGCTGGCAGCGGTAATGTTTGTACTAATACATTTTTGGGGCGTTCATCTGGTATCGAACTCCCTGATTGCGGAACGAAAGGCGGCACTTTATGAAGAGGCCAGTTCCCTTTCGAAACGATATTTTTTTAATGTAAAATCCATCAATCAGTTTGACGACCAGACGGAATCCTCTCTGCGGGAACGCCTGTCTTCTCTTCAGACTATGAGCCACGCCCGCTATTTTCTTGTGGACAGTACCGGCAGGATTTCTGTGGATTCCACAGCCAGAAACAGTCTGGAGGGACAAAACTTTAATGATCTGAACCCGACATTCTTAGATAACGACACCTACATTGGACATTTAAACAGCTCCTATCTCCCTCAAGAGTCTCTGTCCATCATCTATCCGTTGTCTGAGGACTACGATATGAATGGATATCTTGTCATTATGACCCCCTTAAAAACGCTTCGCGCCAACGCACGCCAGCTTACAAAGGATTACCATATATGTTTTGTCGTGTTTTTCCTAATACTGTTATTTACCTTATTTGGATTATACTGTCTGACAGTTCACCCGCTCCGTCAGCTTTCCCTGACGATCCGGGAATATTCCCGTGGACATTACAGTACCAAAATAAAGCACCTTCCTCTCCGGGAATATGACTCTTTGTCAACGGCAGTCCATAATCTGGCATCCTCAGGCAAAAATGCAGGAGACTACCAAAAAGACTTTGTGGCAAACGTCTCCCATGACTTCCGCTCTCCCCTGACGAATATCCGGGGATATATCGGTGCCATACTGGATGGTACGATTCCACCTGAAATTCAGGAAAAATATCTTAAAATCATCTTAAGAGAAACAGATCGGCTGACAAAGCTGACAGAACAGCTTCTGGAAATGAATCGTTACGAAAACAATGGTATCATCTTAAATTACAGCACTTTCGACATCAATGAGGTCATCCGCAATGCTGCTTCCAGCTTTGAAAAGCATTGCACCGAGAAAAAGATCTCCATTCACCTGATCTTCAACACACCATCCCTGTATGTGGATGCCGACCGCGATAAAATATCACAGGTGATCCAAAATCTCATTGATAATGCAGTAAAATTCAGTTCACCTGATTCGTCCATTGAGATACAGACTACCGTACAAAAAGATAAAATCTTTGTCACTGTCAGCGATCATGGCATCGGCATTCCGGAAGAAAGCCTTCCACACATCTGGGATCGTTTCTATAAAACGGATGTCTCCCGCGGAAAGGACAAAACAGGCTCCGGTCTGGGACTTGCCATCACCAAAGAAATTATCGATGCCCACCGTGAATATATTCACGCCACCAGTATTCTGGGAAGCGGTACTGATTTTTCTTTCTCGCTGCGACATCATTCATCAGGAATATAAGTTTTCTATTTCGTCTCAAAATATAGAATATACAAAAAAACCGGATCAGAAGCCTCTGCCCCAGATCCGGTTTTCTTTTATTTGTTGATACTGATATTTATTTATTCTCTTGTGCCAAGTACACGGGCAATCTCATACTCATACTCGTCAATGGACTTTGTCATTGCAAATGCCTCGTCTACATCTACATCATAAAGCTTGCCGTTCTTATATCCAATCAGACGGTTCTTTCTGCCTTGATCGATCACATCAACTGCATAAGCACCCATCATAGAAGCATAGAAACGATCTCTTGCGGTCGGGCTTCCACCTCTCTGGAGATGTCCGAGGATCGTTGCTCTGGTCTCAATACCGGTAGCATCCTCAATTTTCTTAGCCAGCTCATCCGAATGACCAACACCCTCCGCATTGACTACGATCTGATGTGTCATGCCAAGCTCTCTGTTCTTATGAATCTGCTCCAGAAGTGCATCATAGTTATTGTCAAACTTCTCCGGCAGAAGAATCTCCTCTGCACCATTTGCAATACCACACCACAGTGCAATATATCCGGCAGAACGTCCCATAACCTCAACAACACTGCAGCGCTCATGTGAATTGGAGGTCTCACGCAGTCTGTCGATAGCTTCCATAGCCGTATTGACAGCGGTATCAAATCCGATCGTATAATCTGTATATGCAATGTCCAGATCGATCGTACCCGGAATACCAATAATGTTTACACCAAATTTAGACAGATTCTTTGCTCCGGTAAAGGAACCATCTCCTCCGATGACGATCAACGTCTCAATCCCCATCTCCTTACAGATTTCTGCCGCTTTCTTTTTTCCTTCTATCTCACGAAACTCTGCACTCCGGGCTGTAAACAAAAAAGTACCGCCATGCTGCAGTTTTTCTGAAACATCCTTAAATGTCAGTAAATCCATCTCCCTGTGAAGAATACCATTGTATCCTCTGCGGATACCATAGACATCATATCCTCTGGTAATACCGGTACGGACAACCGCACGGATGGCTGCATTCATGCCTGGTGCATCTCCTCCACTTGTAAGTACTCCGATTTTTCCTTTCTTTGTGCTCATTTTTTCCTCCATTCTGCCACAAATGACCATGGCATCGTTAATTATTTCTATGTATGATTTATGCAGATCCCAAAAACACCCGGAATATGCACAAAATATAATAATATGCACACATTCCTATTTTATTATGATATGGAAGTATTTTCAATCCCTTTTTCAATATTTTTCAAAAAACTTTTCTAATTTAAAGAAATACTCCTATTCATGAAATAATCTTTATTACCTATTTTCATATTTTGTAAAAAAGAGCTGATTTTTCATCAAAAGTATGATATAATTGTGACATATTGTTGGCAATAGGCAATATAGCCAACATTGATCATAAAAAATTGTATATTTTCGTCACTTGCATTATTTCACAATCCGTACGATAATGTAATTAGAGAAAATATGTAAAGATATGTCTAAATTTTGTTTGATTATTTATAAGACATGATCAGAGGGAAAGAGTAAGAACGGTTAGCATATTGTTCCCAATTATGAATAATATGTAATCCAAAAGGAAAGGGATGAATGTTATGATGTTTAACACCAGTGAGTTAATTCTCGATGCAGTTATTTTATCGATTGTGGCCAGCACGCCTGAGGGCATTTCGGGCTTTAAAATTGTTCAGAATGTCCGCTCAAAGATTGATGTACCGGAGAACACATTCTATCCTTTGTTAAAGCAGATGCAGGCCGATGGCTATCTGGAAGTTTATCATAAGGATATCGGTGGCCGTAGCCGTCGTTTTTACAAGATTACAGATGCCGGGCGCGAGCATCTTACATATTGTCAGCAGACCTGGAACAATTATCTGCAGGGTGCCAGTTCCCTTTTAATGAATGGAACTGCACAGCCTGCTGCAGCACCTACACCGGCTCCTCAGCCACAGACGGCTTCAACATCTCAACCACAGCCGGTTCCTGTAATGAATGTGGCTCCTCAGGCGACTCCTGTTTCCGGTTCCCAGCCGGTCCCTGTGATGAACGTAACTCCTCAGGTGACTCCCGTTTCCGGTTCCCAGCCGATCCCTGTAATGAACGTAACTCCTCAGGTGACTCCTGTTTCCGGTTCCCAGCCGATTCCTGTAATGGAACCGGTTTCTCAGGCAGCTCCTGTCCAAGAACCACAGCCGATTCCTGTAATGGAATCGGTTTCTCAGGCAGCTCCTGTCCAGGAACCACAGCCGGTTCCTGTAATGAACGCAACTCCTCAGATCAATCCGGCAACTATGCAGCAACAGCAGAATGCAGCTGATACAGAAGATTCTTTCCATATCGGTGGTGCATCAGATGCTATGCTGGATTTTGATTTTTCTATCGGGGATGATGACGCTGTAAATTCCGATGATATGGGATTTTCATCCGATGGGGATTTATTCGAATTTGATAGTATACCGGCATCATCATTTATTTCTTATGACGATGCTCCGGCCGAAACGGCACTGGAGCCGGCTCCAGCACCTGTCTATCAGGAGCCTGTTGCTCCTGCTATGGAGGCTGCCCCTGTTCCGGAACCTGTCAGCGAGCCTGTTGCTCCTGCTATGGAGGCTGCCCCTGTTTATCAGGAGCCTGTCAGCGAACCTGCTCCTGCTGTAATGGACGCTGTTCCGATTGCAGAACCTGTTGCTCCTGCTATGGAAGCTGCTCCGGTTTATCAGGAGCCTGTCAGCGAACCTGCTCCTGTTGTAATGGAAACAACACCGAACGCAGAATCTGTAGCTCCAGTTGTAGAAGAAGCTCCGGTTTATCAGGAACCTGCCGATGAACCTGCGACAGAGACGATCAATATGAATGCACAGCAGCCTGTTTACCAGGAGCCTGCTGATGAGCTTGCTACTGAGACAATTGATATGAATGCAGAGCAGCCTGTTTATCAGGAACCTGCCGATGAACTTGCCACGGAAACAATCGATATGAATGCTCCGATAGAGGAAATAGCCGCTGACGGCGTCTCAGAGGAACCTGTCGAGGACGATGAGGCAGATTTTCTCGCAGAAATGGCAATGGGTGATTCCGAAGAAAACGAAGAAGAAGATCTTCCGGAACTGGAAAGTTCCGTGTCTGACATTGCTACAATCAACGCATTGGAAAGCATGCTGACACAGCTGCGTTCTTTCGAATCTGTTATGGAAGCTCATCCAGAACCAAAAGTCGCTACGGAAGATGCTTCTTCTAACTTAAATATCAATGATATCAATGCGGTTGCTGCAATGTTAAATCCATCTGAAGCAGATTCTGCCGAAGATAATACTGCTACGCAGGAATCAACCTCTACTCCGGTTCGATATGCAGAAGTTCGTAATAAAGAAACCGATGATTCCGTCAACAGCCTTGTAGATCTTTTAAAGGATGATGACCAGCCAAAGAAGCGTGGTTTCTTTGGACGTAATAAAAAGAAAAATGTTTCAAAAGAATTTATTGCAGATACTCCAAGATCATCCTCTACACCTATACCGGTACCAAGTCAGGTTAGAGCGAAATCCGAGTCCTCACCGGTTCCTACTTCTTCTTCAAGAATGCAGGAGGTCCGCAATCCGGACAGTGACGATTCTGTCAACAGTCTTGTAGATCTCTTAAAGGAAGATGATTCTTCCTCCAAGAAGAAAGGACGTAAATCACGTTCTGCTGCCGATGAATTCAGAGCGACTGCTGCAGATATCTCTGCAATGTCAAGTTCTGTGCCTCTTCCAAAGCAGACATCTTCCTCGAACCCACTGCGGTCACTTTCTTCATCAACACCTTTACGGGCGTTCTCTTCCTCCAATCCTGTCCGGGCATTTTCTTCATCCCGACCGGTTGAACCTGTTCCAAAGGCAGAGAATTCCCAGTCAAAACCGGTATCCAGATCAAGCTACCGCGAAGTACCTGATGACGATGCAGTTGGCGGTTTAGCAGATCTTCTGATGGAAGGAAAACAAAACAAATCTGCAACACCAAAGATTTTCAAGCAGAGAATGGTTTCCAGCTCACAGCCTCTTGCAGGAGTTTCCTCTGAAACGCCTGTATCAGAGACATCTTCTTCTGAACCACAGGCCCATAAGCCGTCTGCAGCAAAGACCTTTGAAGAGAAGGCTGCCGCTCCAAATGCAAAACCGGTGGAAACCACTGCTACTATTACAAAGCCTTTAGAGGCTAAGGCAATCAGCACAAAGCCAACCGAGGCAAAACCGATAGAACCAAAATCTGTTGAAACAAAAGCTGTTGCTACTCCAAAGCCGGAGGCTGCTGCACAGACCCCTGCTGTTGAACCAGAGGAAGCTCCTATGGATGATTTCAAGCGTCGTCTGTTACAGGCACACCTAATTACCAATGAGAATGACAATAATAAATAAATGATATAACATATACCTATTCATAGTATCCATTGCTTTCCGGCAATGGATACTTGTATAAAACCGTATTTTATACAAAAAAGGGGAGGAAAAAATGACAAAATTCGAATTTTTAGGCGACTTAAGCCGTCTGATCGCTGACCTTCCGCAGGAAGAAATCGAACAGGCGATGGAATATTATGAAGATTATTTTGCAGATGCCGGACCGGAAAAAGAGCAGGAAATCATCCGTGACTTTATCTCTCCGGCTTATATTGCAGAACAGCTTCGAGAAGCATCTTTACAACGACAAAAAGCTGCTGCACAGGCAAGCGTACAGGAAGAAGAAAAGCAGGCAGCTGCGGCCAGAGCACAGGCGGCGGCCAGCAAACCACCGGTATACTCCCGAAAGCTTGCCGCACAGGCTCAGAAAAATGCTTCTATGGCTACTTCAACCGGATTTGTAACACAGACGCCTACAGTCAAAACAAAATCACCGGTTTCACCGACTCAGGCTGCCGCTTCAATTGCCACCGCCCCAATATCAGGACAGGCTGTTTCCACACCGACCATGCCGTCGGGAGCTTCTGCGGCTCCGGTAACACCGGGAAATCTGGTGCCTCCACAGCCGCAAAATGCACCTACGATTCAGAGACCACAAACTTTTGGACAGGCAGGGACAGCATCTCAGGCAGCTGCGGCTTCCATTGCAGCTACACCAACTCCAGCACAGGCTGCCGCTTCCCTCTCCGGCGCACAGACACCGGCTCAGGCTGCTGCTTCCCTCTCCGGCACACAGACACCGGCTCAGGCTGCGGTACAGGCTTCAGCATCATCTGAACAGCCATCTAAAGCATCTTCCATGCGTAACTCTATCTTCCGCGATGATACTGAAGAAGACAAAAAGAAAGCGGAAGAAGAATTAGCAAAGCGCAATAAAACAAAAGTTGATATTAAATCAATCAACTCCACTACCTCCAAGGTAAGTAAAAAACAATCCAAAGCCGAAGCAAAACGAAATGCAGCTATCGAAAAAGCAAATAATGCCGAACGGTACAGCAGTTCCAAAAAACTGGTCATCGGCATTGTGTTATTGATCACATGTCCGATCTGGCTGACGCTTTTGGGTGTCATACTCGGAGTATTTTTACTCGGAGTATGTGCTGTGGCCGGATGTATCCTTGCCGGCATTGGATGTTTTGCCGCAAGCCTTTCATCCATTGCTCTCACACTTTTAGCATTGCTCTCCGTTCAGATTCCAACCGGTATCTTTACACTGGGAAGTGTATTATTCCTGTTTGCTGCGGGATGTGGATTATGTTTTCTCGGCTACAAGCTGGCGACACGAATCCTTCCCGGTGCATACTTCAGTATCAAGGTATTATTTAACGGAATCAAAGCAAGACTTGCTCGTCTTGCTCTCAAATAATCTGATAGATAGAAGCAAATCATTGCTTCAGAATGGAGAATAGCATGAATAATAAAATTAAAATCATTATTGCAATCGGCATTATAGGCATTTTGGTCATGGTAGCGGGTTTTGTTATGGGCAGCGGCCCATCATCCATCCCTGCTATTTTCTCAGACCAGAACCTTCCGGAAGGATCTGCTGCCATCAGTGATGTGCAGACCGGCGATATACGTTCCATCGAATTAAATCTGTTTTCCAGCAAGATTTCCATTAAATCCGGCGAAAACTTTGATCTCTCCGGCAGCGGTCAGTTTGATGGTTATGTTTTAAATGGCATATTATATGCAGGTGCCACAGAAGCTAAAAGATCAGCAAATATCTTAGGAATGAAATTTAATGTCCCATCAAAATGGATTTGCGGTTATGGCAGTTATGTTCTTGTCATTCCTCCGGATGCAAAGCTCGATCAGATTACCATTAACACAAACCATTGTGATATCACATGTGATTCCCTGATCGCCAGCAAGATTAATATCAATGTCAAACATGGAGATTTAAAGATTGACCAGCTGCTTTCTGCCGACAACGCATCTGTTTCGGTAGATGGTACATTAGATGCCGCTTCCTCACAGATTGCAATAAATGGAAATATATCTGCCAATAAGCGTCTGAGCATCGGTACTTCCGGCGCAGCAAAGGACAATACGATGAATAACACAACCATTTCCAATAAACGTGGTGGTATTACTTTGTATGGTAAGTTGACAGGAAACTCCTCTCTGCAAAGTAACCATGGAAATATTGAGGCAGCCTTATATGGCACCCATGCCAATTACACACTTCCGGCAGCCAATGCAAATCTTTTAATCCATGAGTCTGTTGCATCCACCGCTAAAGAGACAAATGAGGATGATACAAAACTTTACGGTACTGTTGCCGTAGATGCCTCAAAGGGAAATGCGTCCATCTCCTTTGAGCAATAACATTATTTCTACATAAAAATTTATACCGGTTTTCAGAGATTGGAATATATCAATCTTTGAAAACCGGTTTTCTTTTGTTCATATTCGTCTTGACAGAACATATTATACGGCGTATAATATCACCATATTATATAGTATATAGTATTATATGCTGTAAAGTTAACTAACCAACAACACGAAAGGAGTTTTTCATGGTATTTAACACTGGCTCTGCGCTATTGGATGCCATTGTGCTTGCCGTTGTGGAACGTTCCTCCGAGGGAACCTACGGTTATAAGATCACGCAGGATGTCCGTTCCGTTATAGATGTTTCTGAATCAACACTTTATCCGGTTCTGCGCAGACTCCAAAAGGATGACTGCCTTTCTGTATATGATAAGGAATGCGGTGGCAGAAACCGCCGTTATTACCAGATCACAGAACAAGGCCGGGTACAGTTAAACCTCTATCGGCAAGAATGGCACAATTATTCCCACAAGATCAGTCAACTGCTTTTGCACACTTCATCGGACACAAGATTATAAATGAAAAGAAATGAGGAAAACTATGACCAAATATGAATTTTTAGGAGATTTAAGCCGTTTATTAGCGGATCTTCCAGAAGAAGAACGCAAACAGGCCCTGCATTATTATGAAGATTACTTCGCCGATGCCGGAGAAGATAACGAGCAGGCGGTTCTGACGGAGCTGGGTTCACCAGTGGAAATCGCAGAGCAGATCAAAAATGATAACACCGAAAATATTTCCTATGGAGAAGGTACTGTTTCTCGCGCTACAGATGCTCCCCAGCTATACGAGACATCAGAACACGCGCAGAATAAACATACACAGAATACCTCCGAGACGGAGGATGGCTGGCATAAAATGCCCGACTCACAAAATACCTGTTCGTCAAGCAATGACGGATGGAATCAGACTTCCGGCAATTATGATAACGCAAATGGAGATCAAGCTGCTTATCAACAGACAGAGCAGCAAAAATCCGGCTTTTTTGCCAGAATGGACCACAACAATATTCTCATAATGATTGTTGTGCTAGTCATCACCTCACCGATCTGGGGAACCGCACTGGTTAGTATTGCCGGTATCCTTTTAGGTATTGTAAGTGCAGTTATCGGCATCTTCGCCGCAATGATCTTTGGCGGTGCCGGGTCTGCCATCGGAGGCGTCGCCGCAATCATAGGCGGTATCATCGGTATCATTGCTGGAAAGACAGCCGGAGGCATCCTTACTATCGGCGTCGGATGTCTGTTATTTTCTCTCGGCTCCGCTTTCTGTTACCTTGGAATATTCCTTGTCATCCGATTATTTCCGTTACTCTGGAAACAACTTCAACATTTTTGGGACTGGATCACAGGAAAGCTTACAGGAAAGGAGCAGTCTTATTAGACGAGTGTAAATTATGAAAAAAAGAAATATATTTTTGTTTATTTTGTCCGGAATATTTTTCATTGGCATATTGTGTATCATTGCAGGAATTCACATGGGAGGAACTCTTTTTTCCTTTCATCTGACCCCAAAAACATCATCAAAGGCATATACAGAAAGCGGCTTCATGACTCTGTCGGATAAAGAGAGTTCACAGATCACAGGCTTCGATTTCGATATCCAGGCACAGGAGGTCGTGATCCAGTCCGGAGATTCTTATGGCATTGAAACAGAGAATGATAATGAAAATAACCGCTATCACTCCTACATCAAAGATGGTATCTGGCATGTAGAAACTCCTGACAATGCCAGGGCGAATGTTACGATTCTCGACCACACCGTCTACATTCCTTTTGGACATAGAAAGGCAAATGCCAGTCCCTATACGATCACACTCCCTTCTGATGTAACCTTTGACAAGGCAAAAATTTCCTTAGCCGCAGGCGAATGTCGTATCAAAACTCCCCTGACAGCCGGACAAACTACTATTAAGATCGGTGCCGGTGCATTAAGCGCAACGCAGCTGCAGTCAGAAAGATTAAATATCAAAATCGGTGCTGGGGAAGGTATTATCGACAACCTTCAGGTTACAGACCAGTGTACTGCAAAAGTAGGTGTGGGAAATCTGGAACTTGGAAAAACGAATACCGTTTCCAACATTCACAATCTGAATTCTGAAACAGCCATGGGAAACACAGAAATCACAGGCAAACTAACGGGAAATAGCACATTAAAATGTTCTACCGGTAATCTGGATCTGACATTGGCCGGAAGAAAAAGTAATTATAGTTTCAGTACAAATACCACCATGGGAGACATTACCTTCGAAAAGGACCCACAATCCGAAAACACATCTACTGAGAATTATGGCGATGTAACCCTCAAATGCAGTATGGGAGCCATCACGGTAGATTTTATAAACTAAAAAGAAACTGATAACAATTCATGTACCAGTTCCTTTTCTGTTATTATTTATTGTGCCAATGCAGCCGGTGAAGCTGTCCGTCTCTCTCCGCCTCCAGAAAACTGTTCTGGCGTAATGCCTCGTACAATACGATTGCAACGGAATTGGAAAGATTCAGCGAACGGATATTATGGTTCATAGGAATGCGGATGGCATTTTTTTCATTGTCCACAAGGATTTCCTCCGGTATACCGGCGCTTTCTTTTCCAAACATAATATAGGCATCCTCTGGATAAGAAACATCTGTATATGTCTGATGTGCCTTTGTCGTGGCCATAAACATATTGCCGGCAGCCTGTGGATTCTTTTCGAGAAAATCCTCGTAACAGTCATAGACTGTGACGTCCAGTTTATCCCAGTAATCCATTCCCGCTCTTTTCAACATTTTATCGCTGATCTGAAACCCCAGAGGCTCGATCAGATGAAGTCTGGAGCCGGTCGCACAGCAGGTACGGCCAATATTTCCGGTATTGGCCGGTATCTCCGGCTCAAGAAGTACAATATTTATCATACATTTCCTCTTTTCTAAACAGCCACTCCGATACTACTTTCTATGTCTTTCGATAAACCTCTCTATCCGCTCCAGTGCAACCTTCAGATCATCAATGGAATACGCGTAGGAGATACGAAGGAACCCCTCCCCGCAACGACCAAAGGCAGTACCCGGTACAACTGCTACTTTTTCTTCTTCCAGAAGCTTTGTTGCAAATTCATCCGATGTCATCCCAAACTCCTTAATGCTTGGGAATACATAAAATGCACCAAACGGTTCAAAGCACTTCAGCCCCATATCACGGAACGACTTCATCAGGAAATTTCTCCGCTGATTGTATGCTATTCTCATACGCTCTACATCATCATCCCCGTCACGCACAGCGCTTATGGCTGCATACTGACTCAGGGTAGGTGCACACATAATCGCAAATTGATGGATCTTGAGCATCTGCTTAATGATGGGCTTCGGTCCACAGGCATATCCCAGACGCCATCCGGTCATAGCATAAGACTTGGAAAATCCATTGATCACAATAGTTCTTTCCTTCATACCCGGCAAAGACGCAATGGATACATGGTCTCCGCTGTAGGTCAGCTCAGAATAAATCTCATCTGAGATCACATAAAGATCGTGCTCTCTGACCACCTCTGCAATATCCTCCAGATCCTCTCTGGTCATAATGGCTCCCGTCGGATTGTTAGGAAATGGCATGATCAGAATCTTAGTTTTGTCAGTGATGGCATCCAGAAGCTGCTGCTTCCTTAACTTAAACTCATCCTCTTCCTTTAACTCAATGATCTTTGGCACGCCATCTGCCAGAACGATACACGGCTCATAGGATACATAGCTTGGCTGTGGCAGAAGAACCTCATCTCCCGGATCAAGCATGGCACGAAGTGCCCCATCAATGGCCTCACTTCCACCGACTGTCAGATAAATCTCTCCTGCCGGATCATAAGATAACCGGAAACGTCGTTTCAGATAATTGGCAATCTCCTCCTTCAGCTCTTTCAAGCCGGCATTAGAGGTATAAAAGGTTCTTCCCTGCTCCAGGGAATAGATTCCCTCTTCACGAATATGCCATGGTGTATCAAAATCAGGCTCTCCTACACCGAGAGAAATCGCATCCTTCATCTCACTGACAATATCAAAAAATTTACGGATGCCGGAAGGCTCAATACTCTGTACTTTCTTAGATAATGGGTCTCTCATGGGGTAATCAACATCCTTTCTGAATCGTGCTTTTCATCGGTCATGATCAGACCGTGCTCTTTGTATTTCTTAAGTACGAAATATGTCGCGGTACTTGTAATATACTCCAGTGTAGACAGCTTTTCCGTTACAAAACGGGAAACCTCTTTCATACTCTTTCCCTGAATCACCACAGTCAGGTCAAAACCACCGGACATCAGATAGACACTTTCTACCTCTTCAAACTTATAGATTCGCTCTGCTACTTTATTAAATCCCATATCGCGCTGTGGTGTTACCTTTACCTCGATCAGGGCGGTAACCTTCTCACAATCTGTTTTATCCCAGTTGATCAGGGTCGGATAACCGCAGATCACCTTGTTCTCCTCCATCTCTTTAATCTCATGCTCAATGGTATCCGTTCCTGTATTTAACATCGCAGCCAGATCCTCCGTAGACCGGCGGCTATTCATACTGATCGCATCTAATATCTGTTTCTTGATCATATCAATATTCCTTTCCTTTCATTTGATTCTTATTTCCTACTGATAAATCTTATAAAGCTGATCACTACCTGCCGGTTCCAGAAAACGTGTTTCTTCTCCGCTTCGAATAATACGGTCATTGCCCTCTGTGGCTCTGCCTATAACAGCAGCCGGTATCCCCTGCTCTGCCAGCTCATCCACCAGTTTGTTACCGTGCGGTGTCCCGATCAGCATACTTCCGCTGGAGATCAGCATGTATGGATTGATATCGTAAAACTCGCACAGCTCAATGGTTTCCTGCCGGATCGGTATCTTGTCCAGATCAGCGATGATCCCTACGCCGGATGCCTCTCCTACTTCCCACAATGCACCGAATATGCCACCCTCGGTAACGTCGTGCATTGCTGTGACACCGGCATTTACCGCGACTGCAGCCTCCGGTACCACCGAAATATAATCTCTCATAGCCGCTGCCGCATCGATAATCTGCTCCGGTATCCGTGTCAGCAGATCCTCCCGCTTCTCCTCTGCAATAATGGAAGTGCCTTCCAGCCCTGCCCATTTCGTCATAACAAGGTCATCATCCGGCCGAAGCCCTCCTGTAGAAACAAGCTTATCTTTTTTTACTTTTCCAACTCCGGTTACTGTAATAACCGGCCGGTTGACAACATCTGAAATCTCTGTATGACCGCCCATTACTTCAATATGAAGACGATTTGCAGCCAATATGATCTCCTCCATAAGATCGTGCAGCTTTTTCTCACGGGTCCGTGGCGGCAGGATCACGCATGTAAGGATTCCCACAGGCTCTGCACCACTGGAAGCCAGATCATTGGCAGTAATATGTACCGCTAGTGTTCCCATCCCCTTGGATGCCCCTGTAATTGGGTCTGTCGAAAAAACAAGCACCTCATCCTCCGCTGTCTCGATGGCAGAGCAGTCCTCACCCACACCCGGATGCAGTAATACCTCCGGACGAAGATGCTTGATCTGTTTAAACACTGCTCTTTTCAGTACGTTCTCAGGTACCTTTCCTATCTCCATAATAATCTTACATTCCTTTCCCCGTCCGCAGACTTTGAACTGCAGACCTTCTATACTTTCGTCATCCTTCAGTCTTGTATCTTAAATCCTGTTTTTATCTTGCAACAGCCTTTCCACCGGTACTCTCCAATGTCTTCGCTGTATTTTTTTTGTTGGTATTTTCTGTAGTATTTTTGTTTGTCGTTGTATTGGTCGTATTTTTCCCGGTACTGTTTCCTGATGTACCGGAAGTATTTTTCTTTGTATTGCTGCCGGATGATTTGCTTCCACTGCTTTGTGAACCTGTCGCAGATTTTGGACTGGCACTGGAGGTATCCTTTTTCTTTGATTTATCCGACGGAGATGAACTTGCTGCCGGACTTGCGGATCCCGGTGCCGGTGTTGCCGGCCGCTTTCCTACTGTCACATACTGTGGAGAAGCATTATATGCGCTGGTATTGACCTGTACCTTATCGGTCTGTACCCCATTAACCTTGATGATCTTCCAGAGCTTTGCTTTATAACCTACATGGGCGGACTGTGTCACAGAACGATAGCTTGCCGGCAGGTCAGGATCCTCTGTTACAACTTCTTCCCCCGGTTCAATCGTATCCGTGATCTCAGACTCAAAAGAAATCTCTCTCCCAGGCTCTCTGGTTTCATGACCGTACACACGGAAGGACAAAATCCCACCGGATGCACTTCCCATAATATAAATAGGATAATCTGTATTATTTTTAAATTTGAAATCCTTATAATCTCCGGAGATCGCCGCATCCCGTGAAACCGGAACATATGCGACAACCATGGAATGAGGCGACCGTTCAACCACCTTAAGCTCCGCATTCAGTACGGCATTGTAAAGTGTCGTTGAAACCTGACAAACTCCTCCGCCAATACCGGAAACAACCTTACCGCTGGAATACTCCGGTGCTGATTTGTAGCCATTGGCTTCTGTTCTGTCCTTGATCACCTTGATCGTGGAAAATGTCTCTCCCGGTGCCAGCACTGTTCCATTGATCCTGCCTGCTGCCGTGGCAACATTACTGGAACGCTCTACCTGGTACGTTGCATAGGTAGTAGAATATTTACCAAGAAGATCCGTACACTGGGATGCTTCCTCCTGTGTAAACTTCGGCTGTGTCACCTGAACATCTGCGTTTACCTCTATGGTATCCTTTTCTGCTGCTTTCTTGTCTAAAAGTGCCTTCTTAATGGCATCAGAGGTATTCTCAACCTGTACCTCCATACCTTCCCTTGATCGCGTCGCCTTTAACGCACCGTTTTTAAATTTCAAACGGGAATCCTTTGCTTTAATATCATATGCAGAACACTTTGTCTCTACAAAACTCTTTAACGTATCTTCATCAATCTCCGGCTCCAGTGCAACATCCTTCTCGCCCTTCTCAGCTTTACGGATCTCCTGAAGCTTCTCCCAGAGATTTCCCTTCTTTCCGATCTGAAGCGCTTCTCCGGCGTAATCCTTCTCCGGGATCGTCAATCCAGCCTCCTGCGCTGTGGCTTCTACCAGATAGTCCTGCACCGAAACCACCAGACTCTGCTGCTGTCTGTCCGCAATATAGGTCTCAACCTTCTTCTGCGCCTGCTCCTTCGTAAGTCCTCCCACATCAATGGAACCGATGGATACCCCATCACAAATCTGTGTTTTATTACCAAAATTATCCTTTGCAAACAGTGTTACAATACCTGCAATCGCAACTACTGCAATACAGCCTGCCACAAAAATTGCCGTCAATGCTTTGTTTCTTTTCATAATGTCGTCTCTTCCTTATTTTTGCTTATTACATTATTTTAATCATATTACAGGCAAATCGCAAGTCAAAGATTTTCCCCGTATTTGACAATTTTTCGTACATTATGTATATTGAAAAAGGGCAAAACCAGCATTTTCTTATACACTGAAAAAAGCAGATGAAATACATCTGCTCATTTATCGATGAAAACAATTAACCTAAGTATCCGAGAACCATAGGAAGGACCATGGCAATAATAAGTAATATACAGATAACCATCGCAATTCTCTGCTGATTTTTTTTGTTAAAAAAGTTCATACGGCACTCCTTTCTTTGGCACTTTTACATAGCTTATCCCATACAGGAGGATGATATCTTATGCCAATTATACTCATATTCTTTATTCTATTCATAATCTGGGTCAACGTCAAGACCAAACGCGGAGCCACAGACAACTCTAAATGGGACACCTCTTACTGGGAAAAGGAACGGGAGGCCAATTTTGTCCGCAAAAAGGATATCAGCAATCTGGATTATATTACCATTTCTGAGGATGAACTTCCCTTTTCCGATACTGCCAGAGGAGAAGAAAAATACCGGCAGGATGAAGTACGCCGCACACTATCATGTAAAATCCTTAATCTCTCCGGCATGAGTAACGCAGATATCAAGCTTGCATACGGCACAGCCAACTTTCCGGAGCTTTCCATGTATGATCAGAATTATATCCTGTTGATCCGTAATCTGGGGCTGTGGGGCAGTTACCTTCACCATAATTGCGAGGGGCAGGATACCCGCGCCAAAATCATTCTGGAACGTGCCCTTTCGCTTGGCAGTGATATTAAGGATACCTATGTCTCACTGGCAGAAATTTATCTCGCCGAGCATCACCCGGAAAAGGTTCAGGAGCTGATCCGTCAGGTAGAGGCTTCTGATTTTGACTTAAAAGACTCTCTGCTCCGGGCCCTTAATGAACTTCTCCCGGACTAAAACAATCCCTTATACGGATTATCCCTTGCTTCAGTCCATTCTTCGATCCGTTCATCATAGATCTGACAAAGCCAGTCGTAGGCCTCGTCCAGTCCATCCTCTGTATAAACAAACTCCTTTACAGTCTTTTTCTTGTCAGGTGTTTTTTCAAAACAAAACGGCTCCGGCCAGATCGTCACACGAAGCACCGGTTCCGCCTCTTCCTGCTCCGGATCTTTATACTGCTCCAGCTGATAACGCATTCCCTGAAAGCTCGCCTTTAACACGGCTTTCTTATTGTAAAAGGACTTAATATCATAAATCGATTTTCTACTGTTCATTTCTCACTATGCCTTTCCTGTATTCAAGACCAAAGCAGGCAAACCCGCTTCAATTTTCAGCGTTTTCTGTAAAACAAAAATCCCATAAAAGACATCTCTGTCATTTATGGGATCGGTTAGCAGGGGTGGAAGGAATCGAACCCTCCTCTGGAGTTTTGGAGACTCTTATTCTACCGATGAACTACACCCCTGAATCGTAGTGGCAAATTCACACTGCCTGTCTAGTATACTATTCCATTTTGGTTTTGTCAAGAGATATTTTACAAAACTGCTGTAAAATGATAAGATATAATTATATTTACAGATACTCAGGAGGAATCTATGAAAATAAAGTGCACAAACTGCGGAAAGCGTTTTGATTACGATCTCTATGCCGGTCTCTGCCCACACTGTGGCGTTTATATGCGGCCGGATTCCACCGGTCATATGCAGGAACCTGTCTCTGCTCCCAGACCACATTCTACAGAACGACCTCATAGAAATACTTCTACATCGATTTCCCCGGAATCTGTTTTCCAGAAACAACAGCATACGAAACAACGAACACTGCAAAACACCGCAACTCCGATCCAGCGTTTCCGCAGCAGCCGGGTGGTAACCATTATTTTGGTACTGATCCTTGCGCTGGCCATTATTGTTCCATACAGTTACGCTACATATGTTTTCCATGACAAGAAACAGGAGCTGATCCTGACAAACCCGTCGATCTGTGAAAACCTCAAGGGTTCGGAGACTTTTACGATCCCAGCGGAAAACGGGGACTTTAAAATTTCTATGACCGCGGTCACTCGTGACACAGACAAAACCTTTGAAACACCGGATGGCTATGAGATTCTGACGGTCCGGTATCACGTCGATATTCCATCCGGGGTTTTAGATATTTATCCGGGGCAGGCAAAGGAGAATCACCTTTTTACCAACTGGATGTACGGCACCGTCCTGTCCTATGGCGTCACCAGAAGCGGCCGTTACGTCAAACCCATTTCGGAATATGATCTGAGCCGCGTCAAAAATCTGGAAGAAAATGAACGGGAGAAAAAAGGCATCGGAGATACCATTGATTCTCAGGATGGATTCCTTTATTTTATGGTAAAGAAAAATGATTTTAAGGGGATATTGGTCAATCAGATGAATCCCGATACGGATGCATTAGTGGCCTCTTATCTCATCACAGGAATTAAACAAAAAAAATAATCTTTATTACATTCACATCAAAGGAGGCACTTTATGAAAGGGGTAACTTTCCTCATTGAAAAGCTTGTAACGACAACCTATAAAAAGCTGGGAATCAATGGAATATTGCTTTTGCTTATTTTCATTGCGATTCCTGCCAGCCTGTTCTATACAGATTATAACGGACCGGATTATCATTTTACGACAAATTACACGTTAAAGGCTGTCACAGAACCGGAAAAAGTGGCTGAAAAGGATGTTCCTCCGGCGATCGACCGTTTTGCCGATGATTACTATACGGTATCTCTGCAGATCGACAACTATTACTCTAAGGAGCTTAATCTGCCTTATCTCTCTGCATTTCAGGAGGATGAGGATAATTTTATCTCGTTTCGTGATTATGATTATTATGATGACATCAAGGGCTACGATGTAATTTCCCCTGACACCTGTATCCCTGCCGGAACCGGAATCACACTTCCATATTATTTCTCCGGCTATGAGCTGACGGATACGGAGCTTACGATCCGCCCATATGAGGATAAAGAGGTGAACGAGGGAAATACTGTTTTACTGAAATTAGACTAAAACAATATAAAAATAATTTGTATCATTGTTCTCTCTTTTCTTTATTTTATATGATAGCAGAAAAGCGCACTCCCCTGCTGTCCTTTTCTGTCCGCCTGGATCACAAAGGTTGTGTCATCCTTCCAGCTAATGGCATTTTCATCATAGCTTGTGAGATTCTCCCTGTCAATCAGATATAATTTTTTCTTTGGGATATCAAGTACACCGATTTTTCTCACACACCTCTCTGTAAATTTTCCGAAAAAAAGAAGTTTATCTCCGGAATCATTCACCAGCACAGATCCCATTTCCAGATTTCCGTCAAATTTCTCGATCTCTGTGCTTTTCCCCGTTAATTCATCTACCAGATAAACCTTTTTCCTCTGCTCCAACAGATCATATCTTCCCCCGGTAAATGCCACTCTGTCACTGTCATCTTCCTTCGGATCCTCTGACCAGATCCGAACGTGATGATACAATTCCTGCTGCTTCCCCGTTTGCAGGTCAAGATGATAACAATCATAATAATCCTGTATTTCATTTTCAGCCGCCAAACCTCCATCCGCATCCCCACTGTCTTTGTGCTGATCCGTCGATATCGTTCCAAATATTACAGAATGCTCCAGTCCTCGAACAAAACAGATATCGTCCATCTTTGTAAGCTTTTCCATAGACACGGCTGTATGATCCATCATATCGATCAGATAATATACTGCATCCTTCTGTGTATCCCCCACAAGCACACAGCAAAGGTGATCTGACAGCTTTCTCCAGTTTGTCACCACATGATATTTCTGCAGGCTCTTGTTTCTGATCATGATGTCACCAAAAACGTCCGTAAGCTTTTTGGTGTTTACGTTATATTTTAACGGATAAGAATACGGCTCCATCTGCGACTCCGCCGATGCAGTAACCCAATATTCTCCGTCATCATCCTGTGACAGAGAAAAGGTATACTGTCCGTTATCTGGTACATCGTTTTCCTGAGTCAGGTTATAGATATACTGATTTCCCTGATCCGATATCATATCCGCATTGATCCATCCGGTATGCTTTTTCCAGTGAAGCTTCCGTTTGATATGACGAATATTCGAAATCGGCACGATGGCATTTCCTTTGATGGAAAAATAAGATTCTTTCCCCTGTTCTGTCGAAATATAAATATCCTGATACGGCTCTACATAATGGTTCGCCGTTATATACTGTGCTTCCAATATATTCTCAATTTCTTTGACTTCAGAGATTTCAATCCCTTCTTGTTTCTTTTTTGATCCGCGTTGTCCGGAAGAAGTATTCTTTTCCTTGATCTGTTCTCTGGTGGTAACCGGCACAATGGAAATGATCCATTTGCGAAACTGTGCATTTACCCGGTACGCTGTCGAAAATAACAAAATCATAAGAGCCGCTGCTGCAATCCACCGCCATGGAGAAATACGTTTTGAAGTACCGGAAAATTCCAGACTTTCTTCGATAAAACATTCTTTAATCTCTCCATAAGCGTGTAATATCACTTCCTTTTCTGTCATTTCCCGTAGCCCCCTCTCCTCAAATACTCTCTGAGTTTCCGGTTTTCTCTCCGCAGGATCGTTTTCACGGAATTGATATTCATATTCAGATCAGACGCAATCTCTGCAATGGAATCGCCAAAGAAATACCGCCTTACCAAAATGACTCTTTTGTTGACCGGCAATTTACTAAGAAAGTGGTTTATTTCTGTCGTCAGCTCCTCCCATTCTATATTTTCTGAAAAGTTCGGCATAATGGAAAAGGTCTCTTCCAGTTCCTCAAAGGATACCGTGTTTTTTTCGTCTCTCCTGGAGGCTCTTTTGTGATCCAGCCGGTTCAATGAAATATTTCTGGTAATCTTACAGACAAATGCCCTGAAATAATGGGGGCGTTCCTCCGGTATCCGGTTCCATACTGCCAGATAAGTATCCTGAACACATTCTTCGGAATCCTCTCTGGAATGCAATATATTATCGGCAATATGACTGCACAATTTATGATATTTCTTTTTCGTCTCCAGGATAGCCGTCTCCGAACGATGCCAATATAATTCAATAATGTCGGAATCTTCCATGTATTTTCTCCTTTCCTGCTCTGTCCTATAAGTAGGATTTTACGACGGAAAAGTTTCAATTTTATTGTCCACATGAGGAGGTTTTTGCAGCAAAATCTGACAACAGAATACCGTCACGACAAAAGCGCAAATTACAAAATACAATACATTTAACCTCAATGTCCCGCTGGCCATACTCTGAGAATTCTCTTGAATGACATGAATCGTAGAGAAAATGCTCTTCAAGTTCGAACAGATCGCATACGCAGACACACCATAAATCAATATTCCTCCCCAGATTCTGCCATGTTTTCTGTAAAAATAAATTCCGGCTCCTACCGCCCCGATGATGTATACTGATATTTTGATCAAACAATCGAGCAAAATATATATGTATGCCTCCGGATTAGGACAGTTTCCATTAAAAATACCGTTTTCCTTAAGATTTCCCAGCAGATAAATTGTCAGGCCCGCAATGATGATCATATATAAGACTGCCATCACTCTGTTTATAATATTCTTTTCTTTTGATTTTTCAAAAACATCCGTTGTCTTTTCTTCCTCTGCTGTCATCTCCTTCTGCTCATCAGGATGAGGTTCTATTGACAGCAATTCATCCACACTCACCTCCAGCTCTACCGATATCTTTTTTAAAGTCTCCAGATCAGGATAACGGTTTCCACTCTCCCATCGGGACACAGTCTGGCGTGTGACATAAAGCTTTTCTGCAAGAGTCTGTTGTGTATACCCCTTCGCAATTCTTACTTCCCGCAGTTTTTGACCGAACTCCTCCATAATTGAAACTTACCTGTCCTTTCAAATTATTTCTTTGATTTGATGATGTTGGGATCAAAAGATAATTTGACCCTTGCATCATTATTCTATATCGTTCTAAATATGCCAAGCACCATCCTTAAAAAGCCTGTTACCATTCCGGTAACAGGCTTTTTTATGGGCTTTCGCCCTAATAAATATGATCTCAAGCAAACATCAGCCAAATCATTATTTTATTTCTGCATGCAGACTCTGAATACTCTTAATGTCACAGCTCTCATGCTTCTTCAGATATGAGATACCCTCAACAGCCGCTCTAGCTGCTGCCACTGTGGTCATATAAGGAGTCCTTGTCTTAATGGCTGCCTTACGCAGATAGCTGTCATCGTTGATGCTGTCCTTACCCACAGGAGAATTGATGATCAGATCGAAATCCCCGTTTGTAATGGCATCCAACACATTTGGTCTGCCCTCGGAAAGCTTGTTGATCTTCTCTGCCGGTACACCTGCCTCTGTGATAAGCTCATAGGTATTGCCCGTAGCAACAATTTCAAAACCATTTTCATGGAATGCCTTTGCTACATCCACAATCTCTGCCTTATCCTTGCGGTTTACAGAGATCAATACCTTACCTGACATCGGAAGCTTAGAGCCGACACCCTCCTGTGCCTTTAAGAATGCCTCTCCGTAAGAAGGAGAAAGGCCAAGCACTTCTCCGGTAGAACGCATCTCCGGTCCGAGGATCGGATCAACCTCCTGGAACATATTAAATGGGAAGGCTGCTTCTTTCACACCATAATATGGAATCTTGCTTTCCTTCAGGGATGGAACCGGTGAAGGTCTTCCTGTGAGCTCTGAGGTTATGATATCTGTTGCCAACGGCACCATTCTCACATTACATACCTTGGAAACCAGAGGAACAGTTCTGGACGCTCTTGGATTGGCTTCCAATACATAAACAGTTCCATTCTCAATGGCATACTGCATATTCATCAGGCCGCGCACGTGCATTTCCTCTGCGATCTTTCTGGTGTAATCCTTAATCGTTGCAATATTTTCTGCGGAAATGTGAACCGATGGAATAATACAAGCGGAATCTCCGGAATGAACACCCGCCAGCTCCACATGCTCCATAACCGCCGGAACAAATGCATGCTCTCCGTCACTGATGGCATCTGCCTCACACTCCAGTGCGTGATTTAAGAAGCGGTCAATGAGGATCGGACGATCCGGTGTCACACCGACGGCTGCTTTCATGTAATCTCCCATAGACTCATCATCATATACGACTTCCATACCACGGCCGCCCAATACATAGGATGGACGTACCATAACCGGATATCCGATCTGGTTTGCAATAGCGACTGCTTCCTCAACATTCGTTGCCATACCGGCTTCCGGCATAGGGATCTCCAGCTTATCCATCATGGCGCGGAACAGATCTCTGTCCTCTGCCAGATCAATGACCTCCGGAGATGTACCCAGAATCTTTACTCCGTTTTTCTCAAGCTCTGCTGCCAGATTTAAAGGAGTCTGTCCACCAAACTGTGCGATCACGCCCAGCGGCTTTTCCTTTTTGTAAATTGCCAGAACATCCTCCAGAGTCAGAGGCTCAAAATAAAGCTTGTCAGAAGTATCATAATCGGTAGAAACCGTTTCCGGATTGCAGTTTACAATAATTGTCTCAAATCCAAGCTTTTTCAAAGCCAGTGCTGCATGTACACAGCAGTAATCAAACTCAATACCCTGACCAATACGATTTGGGCCACCACCCAGAATCATAATCTTTTTGTTATCTGATACCTTTGATTCATCCTTTGCATTGTAGGTGGAATAATAATATGCACTATCCTGTGTACCGGATACATGAACACCTTCCCATGCCTCCTCACAGCCAAGTGCGATACGCTTATTGCGGATATCCTCCTCAGAGACCTCCAGGATCTGGCTCAGATACTTGTCAGAGAAACCGTCTTTCTTTGCCCGGATCAGTGCGTCATCTGCCGGAAGCTTGCCCTTGCCTGCCGCAAGCAATGCTTCCTCTTCCTCCACCAATTCCTTCATCTGCTCGATAAAGTACGCTTTTACCTTTGTAATCTCAAAGATCTCGTCAACTGTTGCACCTTTTCTAAGAGCCTCATACATCACAAAATGACGTTCAGACGACGGTGTGATCAATTTCTTTAACAGTTCTTCCTTTGTCAGGCTGTCAAAATTTTTGGCATGTCCTAAGCCGTACCGTCCCGTCTCCAAAGAACGGATTGCCTTCTGGAAAGCCTCCTTGTAATTCTTACCGATGCTCATCACTTCGCCGACTGCACGCATCTGGGTTCCCAGCTTGTCCTCTACGCCTTTAAACTTCTCAAACGCCCATCGTGCAAACTTGATTACCACATAATCTCCGTCCGGAACATATTTGTCCAGAGTTCCGTATTTTCCACATGGAATATCCTTTAAGGTAAGTCCGCATGCAAGCATTGCGGATACCAATGCAATCGGAAAACCGGTTGCCTTCGAAGCCAATGCCGAAGAACGGGACGTTCTCGGATTGATTTCTATTACAACAATACGGTCAGAAACAGGATCATGAGCAAACTGTACATTGGTTCCACCCACAACCTGAACCCGGTCTACAATGGCATATGCCTGTTCCTGCAGTCTCTTCTGTGTCTCCTCTGAAATTGTCAGCATCGGAGCCGAACAAAAAGAATCACCGGTATGCACACCCAGCGGATCAATATTTTCAATGAAGCAGACCGTGATCATATTTCCTTCCACATCACGAACGACCTCCAGCTCCAGCTCTTCCCAGCCCAGAATAGACTCCTCAACAAGCACCTGACCTACCAGGCTGGCCTGAAGACCTCTTGCACATACGGTTTTTAACTCATCCTTATTGTAAACAAGTCCGCCACCGGCACCGCCCATGGTGTAAGCAGGACGAAGAACGACCGGATATCCCAGCTCATCTGCAATCGCAAGAGCCTCATCCACAGAATATGCCACCTGGCTTCGTGCCATCTCAATGCCGAGCTCATCCATGGTGTTCTTAAACTCGATACGATCCTCACCACGCTCAATGGCATCAGCCTGAACACCAATAACCTGAACATTGTATTTGTCCAAAATCCCCTCTTTATATAACTCAGAGCACAGGTTCAAACCGGACTGACCTCCCAGGTTCGGAAGAACCGCATCCGGACGTTCCTTCGCAATGATCTGCTCCAGACGCTCCACATTCAACGGCTCGATATATGTAACATCTGCTGTCTCCGGGTCTGTCATAATCGTTGCCGGATTGGAATTTACCAGCACGATCTCGTATCCTAATTTCTTAAGTGCTTTGCAGGCCTGTGTTCCGGAATAGTCAAACTCGCACGCCTGACCGATCACGATAGGACCGGAACCAATGATCAAAACCTTATTAATGTCGTCTCTTTTTGGCATAAATAATCTCCTTCATTTTGTAATTAAATGGATTGCATCCTTAAAGCTCAGCATATCACAAATCCACAGGAAAAGCTATCCCATTTCTTTTATTTATGCCCGTATTTATTTCTCCTCAGATAATATCAGGAATCCCTCTTCGCAGATTCATATTTAAACTCATAATCACCGATGGTTACTTGATCCAGATCCTCCGGCATGATCCATGTATCAAAGGTGCCTATTATTTTAAAAGACCATGTCCCATCCTTATGAAGCACCGGTGCGCTGCTTCCGTCGAATGCAATTTTATCTCCATTTTTTAAATACAAAGAAGCATTTTCTTCCACCCCTTTGATAATTTTGTTTCCATTAAATTTCTCCTGGGAAGTGACTTCCAGATAATATCCCATCGGTGAAATACTACATTCCTTCAGGATCGCTTTTTCTTTTCCAAACTGCAGCTCCTGCTCTTGTGCAAGATCCACTGAAGAATCTTTGCAATCTGCCATCACATCAAACGTCCATTTTCCCTGAATGTCAACCTGGGACATGTCATCCCCAAACCATAATTTAAGATCTGATATGGTGATCTGCAGATGCTTTCCTATCTGTTCATCATAATTAAAAATGGTATAATATCTGATATTATAACGATTCCATTCCTGCTTCAAACAGTCTTGACTTCCACTGGTCCACAGCTTTCCCCCAGTGCCCAGACAGTCATCCTCCACAAATTCTGCTCCGGTACACTTCCGTCCCTTTTGATCCAGTATACTCCCATCGGACTTTTCTATTTTATAAACAATACCTACATGTCTTGCGTCGCGCATAATGCCTTCGGCTGTAATCTTAATTCCTGCATTTTGAGAAGTAATGTCCAATACTTTTCCCATTTTACCTGCCATCTGAATTTCTTTTTCTGAATGGATACCAAACAGATTTTTTATTCCTTCCGGGAGCTGTCCATTCGCTGCAGCAATCCCGGCGCTTCCTGCTCCCAGAATCAGCACAACACAGGCACAGGCTTTTACAAGGGTGGCCCATTTTGTGTTATTCTGCTTCTTTCGCACCTTTATCTCATTCAATACATTCTTTTTGATCCGCTTTGTTTCCAGTTCTGATAATTCTTGCTCTTTATATTCCCTCAGATCAACAGATACCTCATTTAATAATTCATATAATTTATTCATTATAATCCCTCTTTTCTGATCAGAAACGTTTTCACACTGACCCATTTTTTGGACATCAATATTTTTCGATTTGTTCTTTTTTTCTGGCACGCAATTTCTTTTTTGCTCTGGAAAGTCTGTTATAAATAACAGACTTTCTCAATTTCGCTGACTGACTGATTTCTGCTACCGATTCCTCTTCTACATATAAACGCAGAAACAAATCTCTGTCCCGCTTCGATAAACATGATAATAATGCCTCCATCTCCTCTGATATTTCATCTGCGTCTGCCACGACAGGCAGTTTTGATTCCATTATACGATCACACTCTGCCGTTTCGAGCGATACTTCCATCTGTTCCTTTTGATATTTTCTCAGGTAATCAATCGCTTTATATTTTGCAATCGCCGCGATCCAGTTTTTGAAGCTGTTCTTTTCCGGCTGAAAGGAATCTATATGATCCCATATTGCCAGCAAAACATCATTCATGCATTCCTCCTGATAGCTCTGCATACGAAACAGACTTTTGGAGATCACTGCTTTTAAAAGTCCCCCGTATTCATCAATCACATAAAGCAGTGCTTTTTCATTATGCTTCTGTAATTGATCCATATAATTTTCTTCGTTTATCTTCATATCGTTTCCTCACCAACAGACAATTTATCCGGATATTTGTGTTACACTTATTACTACGGATAAAAATACGGAAATCTATCAAAAAAGACTGCCCACACATATTTTTGTGCGGGCAGTCTTGCATTGCATTATGCTATACCAACAACGCATAATATTCCCACGGCCAGATCACCTGATCGAAACAATTTTCCATATACTCCCAGATATCGTCATCCGCATATCCCATCATCCGAAAAATAACACATACACTTTCCCTTAATTTTTCATAGGTTATCTCCCCTTTGTACCCATGCAAAAATAACACCTGCAAAAGTACGGCATACTCCATTGCCATCCATTCTAACGAGTGTGAAAAGCTGGGGATACGTCATGTGTGGACGAGGATTCTGAGCGTGTAC